>Ga0302279_10000091_pt1 | contig 119842 bp, 115 predicted proteins | sample III_Bog_N3_3_FD_194541 | JGI IMG/M metagenome (GOLD analysis project Ga0302279, IMG submission 194541) | Peat permafrost microbial communities from Stordalen Mire near Abisko, Sweden - III_Bog_N3_3 | ecosystem: Environmental > Terrestrial > Soil > Wetlands > Peat | place: Sweden: Abisko... | reverse complement strand
GCCGACGTACTCGGACGGGTGCGGCGGGCCAAGACCACGGCCAAGCGTTCGATGCGAGCCGGAGTGGCGACCCTGACCGTGACCGACACGGCTGCCCGTCTCGTGGCCCTGGCCGCCGCGGAGGACGATTTGCGCGATGCGGGTGGGGTGCTCGAACTCGTGACCAGGGCGGGCGACGAGCCAGATGTCGTCGTCGAACTGGTCGAGGAGTAGGCACCGGGCAGGCGGCGGTACCGTCCGGGTCCGATACCGGGTCTGCGTCGGTCGGGCACCCGACCAGCTGGCGGTCTAGGCCAGATAGACGCTGAGGGCGGCCTCGGCCATGTCGGCGGGGGCACCCTGTTGCTCGATGCGTCCGTGGATCATGATGGCCGCATGGTCGGCAACCGCGAGCGCCGTGGTCACGAACTGCTCGACCAGGATGATCGTCATGCCCCGGCTCGAGAGGGTCCCGACCAGTTCGTAGAGCTCGGCGACGATCAGGGGGGCGAGGCCCATCGAGAGCTCGTCGAGGTAGAGCACCCGCGGATTCGTCACCAGGGCCCGCGAGATGGCGAGCATCTGCTGTTCGCCGCCGGACATGGTCCCGGCCAGCTGCCGACGACGCTCCTTCAGCACCGGGAAGGTCTCGTAGGTGTGGTCCTCGACGTCCTTCATGGAGATCCCACCGCGGTAGGTCCAGATCCGAAGGTTCTCGCGGACGGTCAGGTTCGGGAAGATCCCCCGGCCCTCGGGCACCGCGCACACGCCCTGCCGCGCCAGCTTCTCGGATGAGGACTTGCCGATCGGGGTGTCACCGATGAGCACCTCGCCGGTGCTGGCCCTCATCCGACCACTCATGACTTTCAGCAGCGTCGATTTACCGGCGCCGTTGGGTCCGAGCAGTGCGAACACGCTTCCCGCCGGCACCTCGAGGTCGACTCCGTGGAGCACCTCGATGCGACCGTAGGACGCCCGCACGTCGCGGACGCTGACACTCGGCGGGAGCAGGCTCGGCGCAGCCCCTGATGCGGTGGTCGTGCTCTGGTCGGTCATGTCCGTGCCTCCGCCGTCCCGTCGGTGGGACGGTCCCCGGTCCCGTCGGTGCCGCCCTCGACCGCGCCCTCGTCCGACAGGTCGTCGGCCGCTTCCTCGGTCACCGTGCCCAGGTAGGCGGCCTGGACCATCGGGTCCTTCCGGATCTCCTCGGGAGTGCCCGCAGCGATGACGTCGCCGAAGTCGAGCACGTAGATGAAGTCGCAGATCCGCATGACCAGTTCCATGTCGTGCTCCACCAGGAGCACGCCCATGCCTCCTCGGGCGAGCGTGGTGAGCAGCTCACCGAGGGTCTGGGACTCGGCGTCGTCGAGGCCCGAACCGGGCTCGTCGAGCAGCAGGACCTTCGGGGCCATGGCGAGGGCGCGCGCGAGCTCCACCATGCGTGCGAGCCCGGTCGGCATGGCACTCGCCTGATCGGCGGCCATCCCGCCGAGACCGACGCCTTCGAGGAGCCGGTCCGAGGTGGCCACGGCGATCGAACCTGGTCCCGTCGGCTCGTTCGCAGGGACGCCGTCAACGGTGTCGACACCCTTCTTGACCCAGGGGAAGGAGCGTTTCACGTGCCGCCACTGCCACCACTTGACCGATGACTCCAGACCGACCTGCACGTTCTCACCGGCCGACAGCGTGCCGAACAGCTCGAGCCGCTGGAAGGTGCGGGCCAGGCCGAGGCGTGCCCGACGGTGGGGCTTCATCTTGGTGATGTCGGTGTCGTAGAGGTGCACGGTGCCCCGGTCGGGGGTCTGCAGCCCACTGATCACGTTGAACAACGTCGTCTTGCCGGCGCCGTTGGGGCCGATGAGCCCGGTGACGCTGCCTTCGCGCACGGTGAGGTTGGCGTCGCCCAGGGCCGCGACGCCACCGAAACGGACGCCGACGCCCTCCACGGTCAGTACGGCGATGGCCGGGGCCTCCGTGGAGGTGGGGGTCTCCTGGTCAACCGGCGGCACGGGTGCCCTCCCCCCCGAATGCCAGGCCACCGATGGCTGCCGTCGGAACGGTGCCCGGGGGCCCTCCGGCGCGCTTCACCCAGGGCAGGCGGATGTGCAGGAACTCGATTCCCAGGATCCCGTTGGCGGCCCGACCGATCAGGATGACGCCGAGACCGGCGAAGATGCCCACGCTGCTGGGCCAGAGCTGGTTGAGTGCGACGAACGTGACCGCGGCCAGGAAGGCGCCCGACACCGTGCGGATACCCCAGATGGTGACGAAGAGCACGAAGATGATGCCGGGGAAGATGTCGAAGTCGGTGGTGCCCACCGTCTCCTGCACCGTCCCGTAGAGCGCCCCGGCCATCCCGGCCATGCCGGCGGCGATGGCGAACACGGCCACCTTGGTGAAGCCGATGTTGAGGCCGACGGTGGCGTAGGCGGCCGGCGAGTCGTTGACCGCCACCAGTCTTCGACCGAACAGGCTGCGGCGGATGGCCAGCACGAGCCACGCCGAGAGCACGAAGAACACCGTGACGAGCAGGAACTCGGCGGTATTGCCGTTGAAGGAGAGCCCGGGCAGGGTGATGCGGTAGATCGAGAGACCGCCGCTCCCGTAGACGCGACCATCAGCGAAGAATCCCTGAGCCACAGCGTCGGCGAACGCGAAGGTGGCCAGAGCCAGGTAGAGGTCACTCAGCCGGATGGTGGGAAGGGCGACCAGCGCACCGAGCGCCGCGCAGATGGCGGTGGCGGCCAACAGGCCGACGATGGATCCGCCTCCGGCCACTTTGCCCATGACGAATGCGCCGATCCCCATGAACGAGAACTGGCAGAGCGACACCTGACCGGAGTATCCGGTCAACAGGACGAGCGACAGGCCCACGATGCCCAGGCACATCACCATGCCGCCGAGTTGCCCGAAGGTGGTGCCGTTGACGTAGGTGTTGGCGAAGGCGAAGCCGACGACCACGGCGATCACCAGGAACACCACACCTCCGATGAGCGACTCCCTGCCGCTCGCCACCCTCGGCGCCCGCATCGAGGTGAGGCGGCCGACCGCCCGGAGACGCACCGAGGGCAGGGTGACGAGTGCGATGAACAAGAAGACCATCGGAAGGGCGCTGGTGACATCCGTCTGGAGCTGGGACGAGAGGTGGGGCTCGATGTAGTTCAGGACGTAGTTCTCGGCGAGGCCGATGGCGATGGCGGCGGCGAACGTCACCGGGATGTTCTTGAGGCGCCCGACGATGGCGGCGGCGTAGCCGCTGACGACGAGCAGGGTGAAGGACTCGATGCTGATACCCGTGGTCTGGGTGGGGGCCAGGAGCACGCCGGACAGGGCGGCCATGAAGAAGCCCAGGATCCACCCGTACTGGCTCATCCGGTTGGGCGACACCCCGGACATGGCCAGCAGCTCGGGGTCGTCGACCACCGCTCGTAGGGCGTACCCGGTGCGGGTCGAGTGGAAGAGGACCCGCAGCCCGATCGCGACGGCGATGGCGACCCCGATGATGAGGACGTACTGGTTCTGGATGTTGATGCCCACCAGGCGGAACTGACCGTTGACCTGGGGGTTGACCGAGCGCTCCACCGTCGGCGACCAGATGACCGTGGCCATCCCGGTGAGGATGACCATCAGGCCGAGGGTCACCATGACCGGCCGCTCGGCCGATGCTCCGTGGAGCCGGCGCATGAGGACGCGTTCGACGAACGCTCCGGAGATCGATGCGCCGAGGATGAGCACGATCAACAAGGCGACGAGCGTCGGCTGGTGGTGGGCGGAGACCAGCTCCCAGTAGCCGAATGCCGCGATCATCCCGACCGCGCCCTGGGCGAAGTTGAACACCCCGGAGGTGGTGTACGTGACCACCAGGCCGGTGGCCGCGATGGCGTACCCGGCCCCGAGCATGATCCCGAACACCGTGAACTGGAGGAAATTGCTCATGCGACCTCCCTCATCTTGGTCGGGATCCCCCCCGGGCCCATCTCGTTAGTGCCTGTTGCTCGTCCGGCGTCAGGTGCCGGGCTTGACGATGTACGACCCGTCACACCGGAACCCGTTGGTGCTGCTGGTGGTGGGCGGGTTGTCCGGCGACCGGACGAACTGGCCGTTGGTGACGGTGGCGATCAGGTAGCAGTTCGGCGGCGTCTTGGTGGACGGGTTCGACGGTGCGTTGAAGCCGTTCCCGTTGAACGACGTCACCTTCGACAGTGCCTGCAGCAGGGAGCCCCGGCTCGGATCCGAGCCGGCGTTCTTCAGGCCCTCCACGAAGAGGTTGGCCGACAGCCACCCGTAGGCGGTGAACAGGTCGGGGCTGAAACCGGGCGAAGCCTTCTGGACCCACTGGAGGAAGGTGCCGACAGCCGGCACCGCGGTCTCGTCGGTGCCCAGATAGAGCGCCAGGTTCTGGGACAGGTAGGCCCCGTCCACGTTGGCGGCGCCGCCCGACTGGCTGATGAGCTCGTTCGAGTAGGTGGCCGCGCCCAGGAGGACCTGGGGATGAAAGTCCTGCTGGGCCAGGGCCTTGAACACCGACGAGGCGTAGTTGGACGGCATCTGGTCCATGAAGATGATCTTCACTCCGGCGTTCTTCATGGCGATGACCTGCTGGTTGAAGTCCGTCTGCGTGGTGGCGTAGGTCTGCTCGCTGACGAACGTGAACCCTGCCTTTTCTGCGACGTACTGCTCACCCTCCCAGGTCTGCGTGGCCGAGGGCGAGTTGGCGAGGAAGGCGCCCGCCTTGTCCTTGTCGGCCTTGAACTTGTTGGCGTAGTAGTTCATCGGCCCCGAGGCCCAACCGTCGGCCAGCGGGATCGGGCTGTAGACGTTGGGCAGCTTGTTGGTGGCGTTGTCCAGGACCTGGGACACGTCGGGGAACCCGGGGTTGGCGGCCAGCACCGCGCCGCCGAAGCTGTCCTCGAGCGAGAAGTTCCCGACCAGGGCGAAGTCGTTCTGGACGGCGTTCTGCGTGGCCTGCTTGTTGCCGGCACCGGTGAAACCGTCATCAGCGTTGTTGAGCACGAGCTTGCGGCCGTTCACACCGCCCGTCGAGTTGATGTAGTCGACGTAGGCCTGGGTACCGACCTGGGCGCCCTTGAAGAGACCCAACGACAGCGTCGACACGTTGCCGATCTGGATGGAGTTCGAGGTCACGCCCGTGTGGTCCGAGAAGGCGCTCGACGGGATCGGCCGGGAAGCCGTGCCCGAGTTGGACGACCCACCGGCCGCAGTCGTGGTGGTCGACGACGAGTTGGTGGAGCTGCAGGCTGCCGCGCCCAGTCCGATGGCCAAGACCATCGCCAGCGCGGTGGTGCGACGCTTCCAAATACCTGAGCGCAAGGCTCCCCCTAAATTTCTTTCCTTGGGTCCGATTGGTCGACCGTGTCCCCCCTGGCGCAACGCCGGACCGACACGAATATGTGACTCTACGTCAGAAACTCTGCCCCGTGTCCAGAACTCCGCCGTGATTCGCGTCGTCGGGCCGGTCGTCGTCCCGACCGGAATCCATCGACTCGGCGGTCGCCGGCGGGCGTTCCGCGCGCGACCGGACGCCCTCGAGGAAGCGCACCGCCCCGAGGCTGGTCTGGCGGGATCGGATCGACACGAGCACGTCAAAGGCGTGCTGGGTCCGGGGTAGCTCCAGGTAGGCGACGGGTGACGTGGAGGTTGCGGCGAGCCGGGAGGCGAACCGTCTGCCGACCTGAGGAGGCACGAGGGTGTCATTGGTGCCCTGCACGACGAAGAACGGCGGTGCGTCCGGCGTGATGCGCTGATCCGGCGACGCTCCGTCGTACGTCGGGGTGTTGTCGACGTAGGGCAGCTTCATGACCCGTTTCTCGAGGAGCTCGATGAGCCCGTGGCCGTGGGCCCCTTCGGCCTCCGGCGAGCCGGTCATGTCGTGCACTCCGTAGAAGGGGATGCAGGCGTCGACCGACGTGTCGGCATCCTCGAAGCCCGGCTGCCACTCGGGCACGTTCGGGGTGAGCGCGGCCAGCGCCGACAGATGGCCGCCGGCCGAGCCACCGGAGACCGCGAGGAAGGAGGGGTCGCCGCCGTACTCGTGGATGTTGGCGCGCACCCAGGCCAGCGCCCGTTTGCAGTCGACGATGTGATCGGGCCAGGTCGCTTTCGGGCTCAGGCGGTAGTTGATCGCCACGCAGACCCAACCCCGTTGGACGAGCTCGTGCAGCATCGGGACGCCCTGTTCGCGCTTGTCGCCGATGACCCAGGCGCCGCCGTGGATGTAGACCATCACGGGAGCGCCGGTCGGCGGGTCGGCCCGCCGCACGATGACGTCGAGCTTGTGTCGATAGATGCCGTCACCCGTGTAGTCGAGGTTGCGGATCCGCCGGATCCCTCCGAACCGGAACGGGACGGCGAGCACCACCCGCCACCACGACAACCAGGCCGGCGCCAGGTCGATGCCGTCGGCGTCGATCGGTCCACCGGCGGCGGAGTCGAGTGCTCCGTGGACCAGCCCGGCCGACCGGTGGGCGGACACCGCGAGACCGACGTAGGCGACCGTGGCCAGGATGCCGAGCACGAGCGACAGCCACCACACCGGGCCGTGTGGGCTCACCTCGTCGCCGAGCGCCGCCGTTCCCGCCAGCACCACCACCGCCACGTGCACGGGTAACTCGCCCACCAGCCACGCGCACAGGAACGTGGCCACCGCGATCGGCTCCTTGCGGACCGGTCGGTAGACGAGCAGTGCCGACCCCGCCGCGACGACCGTGAAGGCCAGGAACACCCAGATCACCCCACCATCAAACACCGTCGGCGCCGGCGGCGAAAACCGGGTGTGGATCGCAGGCCCGGGGTGGGGCATCATCAGTACCCGGCCGGAGGTCGGTGCGTCGGGGCGGATCGGGGCCGGCGGCGTCAGCAGCGACTGGACGAGGAGGGGGACCGATGGAGCCACTGAGCGGCCTCGATGCCAGCTTCCTCTATCTCGAGACACCCACCCTCCACATGCATGTGGAGATGGTCACCATGTTCGACCCGTCCACGGTTCCGGGCGGGTACTCGTTCGCCAAGATGCAGGCCCAGATCGCCTCACGCACCCATCAGGCCCCCGTCTTCCGCCGGCTCCTGGTGGAGGTCCCGTTCCGGCTGGGCCACCCGGTCTGGGTGGACGACCCGCACTTCGACATCGACTACCACGTCCGCCGCACCGCCGTACCGGCTCCGGGCGGCCTGCTGGAGCTGGCGGACCTGGCGGGCGACATCGCCAGCCGGCAGCTCGACCGGTCCAAGCCACTGTGGGAGATCTGGGTCGTCGAGGGGCTGGCCGACGGTCGCATCGCGGTCATCGCCAAGATGCACCACTCCACCGTCGACGGCATGTCTGGCGCCGCCCTGCTTTCCGTGCTGTTCGACCTCGAGGTGGATCCAGGACCCGAGCCGGCGCCCCCCGACGTGGTGGGCGACCCGCACATCCCTTCGAACGCGGAGCTCATCAGCGAGGCCATCGCCGCTCGTGTCTTCCGTCCCTTCGAACTGACCCGGGACGTCCTGCGCACCAGCCAGCGCCTGCTCAACGTCCGGCGCGTCCGCAACGAGCCCGAGCACCGCGCGCCGCAGTCCAAGGCGGCACTCCCGCTGTCCGCTCCCCGGACCTCGTTCAACGGGACGTTGACGCGCCGCCGCCAGGTGGCCCTGACGGCGATCGGCCTGGCGGACGTCAAGCGCCTCAAGAACGCCACCGGCACCACGGTCAACGACGTGGTGCTGGCGGTGTGCACCGGTGCGCTCCGCACGTTCCTGGCCGAGGGCGACGAGCTCCCCGACAAGCCGCTGGTCGCCGTGGTGCCCGTCTCGGTGCACCCCGACGTCGATGCGCCCTACGGGTCGAACAAGGTGTCGTCGATGTTCGTGCAGCTGCCGGCGCACCTCGACGACCCGCTCGAGCGGTTGGAGTGCATCCGGGAGGGCACCAAGGGTGCGAAGGAGGAGCACAACGCCTTAGGGGCCGACATGCTCGTCAACTGGGCCGAGCACGCCACGCCCAATACGTTCGCAGCTGCCGCCCGGCTCTACAGCCGGATGCGACTGGCGGACCGGCATCGGCCCGTGGCCAACCTCATCATCTCCAACGTGCCCGGTCCCGACTTCCCCCTCTACCTGGCAGGCGCCGAGATGGTGGCGGGTTTCCCGTTGGGCCCGGTCATGGACGGCCTCGGTCTCAACATCACCATCATGAGCTACCGGGGCATCCTCTACTGGGGGATCATCTCGTGCCCCGAGACGATGCCCCGGGTCTGGCAACTGGCGGCCCACGTCCCCGTGGCGCTCGAGGAGCTGCTGGCCGCCGCCGGGCTCCCACCGGCCGAGTTCAGGTCCGACCAGGCGGCCGAAGCGGTCGAGGCGGCAAGCAGCGCGTTCCACCCGCACTCCTGAGTGAACCGCAGCGCTGGTTCACCTACACCCGCGCGTCACCCGGAGTTCGGAATCGGGGGCCCTGGGTCCGCATCTGCGATCCCGGCCCATCCCACGTCATCAGTCCGGTACGAACACGGCCATGGAGGTGGCGCCCGTGCACACCCGGATCGGCGTCCCGTAGGTCCGGTGTGACGGGTGGTAGGGCAGCACCGTGCCCAGCCCGGTCACCACGAACGCGCCGACGTCCTCCGGACTCGTGACGACGTCGGTGGGATGGTCGGCACCGGATGCCGTTGCCGTTCCGGTCCCGGTCGGGAGCCGGAGTGGCGTGAGCGGTTGTGCGGGGTCCGCCGTGAGCACGGTGTCGATCCAATTATTGGCCGAGTCGGCGACGAGCAGTTGGGAGCCGTCGGGCGTGATGGCCAAGGCGGCCGGGTCGGTGATGCCGAACGCGTCGAAGTTCGTGGCCGTGCCCACCACCCCGGTGGCGGTGGACACCGGCACCACGCGACCGCCGAAGTCCGGAGGACCCTGGCCCGCCACCCACAGCGTGCTGCCGTCGGGCGAGACGACGAGACCGTGGGGTGAGGACACCGACGACACCGTCAGCCCGGTGGGTATCGGCGCCTCCGCAGTGGCCGTCGCCGTGTCGACCGGGACGACCCCGTCGGGCACGAGCGCGTAGAGGGTGTCCGACGTCGGACTGAGCGCCATCCCGGACACGGTCCGTCCGGTCCCGAGATCGAGTGGGCGTCCCACCGCACGGGTGGCGACGTCCACCGGCACGATCGTGGTGCCGCTGGCAGCCAGCACCGTGCGACCGTCGTGCATGACGACCACCGCGCCCGAGTCACCGTCCCCGGGCAGGACGATCGGGGACCCGGCGTGCCGGGTCGTCAGATCGATCGGGATCAGGACATTGCGGGGCGACTGACCGGGCGGCGTCGACTGCGTCACGACGAACGCGCTGCGGCCGTCCGGCGACACCGCAATTGCATAGTCGCCAAGTGGCGGGGTCCCGTCGACGGGGAGAGGGATCGACGCCTCGGCGAGGTGCGAGCGGAGCTCGACCGGGGTGACGGCATCGGGGCACACGACGTAGCCCACCGGCCCGGCCGTCGCCTGCGGGGTGCCCGGCACGGTCGGCGAGTCAGGCGTGGCGACGACGGAGCAGCCGGCCAACACGGAGCAACCGAGGACAACCGCTACCAAGCCCGCCGCCGGTGCGGCTGGGAGATGCCGGGGCCGCACCGCCGGGACGGAGGAGCTGCGTCGGGTGGCCGCCATAGGTGGGCCCGACCCTAGCGATGGTTGCGACGGACCGGTAGGGTCCGCCGCCGACGACGCCGGTGACGACGAACGGAACGGCGTGACGAATGACGGCGAGCACGAGGTCTGGCACTTCGCCAGACCGACCGCCGTCTACCGACGGCGGCATCCACTCCACCACCCCGTGAGGAGCCAGCGGGACAGGGCCCGTGAGACGGTCGGGATACCCCCGGAGGCATCGCCGAATCCGATGGTGACCATCGCGCTTGTGCGCGCGATCACATCGGGACCTTCGGCCCTAGGTGGCCCCGTGATTCGCTGGTTTCATCATCGGTGATGACACTTCTACTCTCCCGTTGGCAGTTCGGTATCACTACCGTCTTCCACTTCATCTTCGTCCCCCTGACCATCGGCCTCGCCCTGTTGCTGGCCATCATGCAGACGGCCGCGTACCGGTCGCGAGGTGATGCCGCCAAACAGGCGAAGTGGGAGCAGATGACGATCTTCTGGCGTCGCCTGTTCCTCATCAACTTCGCCATCGGCGTCGTCACGGGCATCGTGCAGGAGTTCCAGTTCGGCATGAACTGGTCGGAGTACTCCCGCTACGTCGGCAGCGTCTTCGGCGCCCCGCTGGCCGTCGAGGCCCTACTGGCGTTCTTCCTCGAGTCGACCTTCCTCGGCATCTGGATGTTCGGCAAGGGTCGGGTGTCCGCACGGGTCCACCTCGCCTCCATCTGGCTGGTCAGCATCGGCACGATGCTGTCCGCGTACTTCATCCTGGCGGCCAACGCCTGGATGCAGCATCCCGTCGGGTACAAGATCGACGGCAACCGGGCGATCATGACCAACTTCTGGGCCGTCATGACCAACAGCACGCTCATCAGCTCCTTCCTCCATGTGTTCACGGCCGCACTGGTGACGGCGGCGATGCTGATGCTGGGCATCAGCGCCTGGCACCTCCGCCGGACCCAGAAGGCCGGCGAGAAGCCACACCCGGTGTTCTCCGCGTCGGCCAAACTGGCGCTCATCGTCGGCGTCGTCGCCGTGGTCGCCACCATGTTCTTCGGTGACAATCAGGCCCGCCTCATGGAGAAGCAACAGCCCATGAAGATGGCGGCGGCGGAGGCCGTCTACAACACGCAGGACGGTGCGAGCTTCTCGCTCCTGACGATCGGCAACCTGTCGGGCGACCCCATCTTCCAGATCCGGATCCCCCACGCCCTGTCCGTGCTGTCCGACAACAGCTGGGACGGATCCGTCCAGGGCATCAACCAGATCCAGGCCGCCGAGACCGCCAAGTACGGCAAGGGCAGCTACGTGCCCGTGCTGTGGGTGACCTACTGGACCTTCCGGATCATGGTGGGCTGCGGCATCCTGATGTTCCTGGGCCTGGCCTGGGGCATGGTGCTGCTCTACCGACGGAAGCTCGACACGTCGAAGTGGTTCCTGAGACTGGCGGTGCCCGCACTGCTGCTCCCCTTCCTGGCCAATGCGAGCGGGTGGATCTTCACCGAGATGGGACGCCAGCCCTGGGTCGTCTACGGACTGCTCAAGACCGCGCAGGGCGTGTCCCCCATCGGCACCGGTTACGTGGTCGCCTCGCTGGTCGGCTTCACCGCCATCTACACGATCCTGGCCGTCATCGACTTCGGCCTGATGGCCCGCTACGCCAAGCTCGATCCCGACAGCGTGGACGAGCACGGTCAGGAGAAGTCGACCGGTGGGGACAGTTCCGCTGACGACGCGTCTGCTGACCTCGGGAGCGACTCCGAGCACCACGACGACCGGACCCCGGCCCTCATCTACTGAGCGAGAGAGAGAATCGACGATGACGATCGCTACGATCGCACCCGCGTACACCGGACTGGAGATCTTCTGGTTCCTGATCATCGCCGTGCTGTGGAGCGGCTACTTCGTACTGGAGGGCTTCGACTTCGGAGTGGGCATCCTCCTCCCCGTGGTGGGTAAGACCGAGCTCGACCGGCGGGTCATGATCAACACCATCGGCCCGGTCTGGGACGGCAACGAGGTCTGGCTGCTCGTGGCCGGAGGGGCCACGTTCGCCGCCTTCCCCGACTGGTACGCCACACTGTTCAGCGGCTTCTACCTCCCGCTGTTCCTGATCCTGGCCGCACTGATCTTCCGCGGCGTGGCCTTCGAGTTCCGGGCCAAGCGGGTGATGCCCCAGTGGAAGCTCGCGTGGGACCACGCCATCTTCTGGGGAAGCCTCCTGCCATCGATCCTGTGGGGCGTGGCGTTCGCCAACATCCTCCGGGGCACACCGATCGGGCCCAATGGGCACTACCTCGGCTCGTTCTTCAACCTGCTCAACATCTACAGCCTGCTGGGCGGCATCACCACGCTCCTCCTCTTCATGCTCCACGGCAGCGTGTTCCTGACCCTGAAGACGACCGGCGAGATCAGGGAGCGCGCCCAGGGGGTCGCCAAGATCCTGGCCCCGGCGGCCACGGTCGCCCTGCTCGCCTTCCTGGCGTGGACCTACGCCAACGCCCACCATGCGCACGACACCGGAATCGTGCCGCCGTTCGTGCCCATCCTGGCGATCGCCGCGGTGGCCGGCGTCGGGTGGCTCCTGCGGGAGAAGCTCGAGGGTTGGGCCTTCGTGGCCAACGCCGTCGCCCTCGTCGGCCTGGTGGCGACGATCTTCCTCAACCTCTACCCCCGGGTCATGGTGTCGAGCATCTCGCCGATCTACAACCTGACCATCGGCAATGCGGCGTCGGCGCCCTACACGCTCAAGGTGATGACCATCGTCGCCCTGATCTTCACCCCGCTGGTCCTCGTCTACCAGGGCTGGTCCTACTGGGTCTTCCGGGCCCGTGTGCGCCGTCCCGGTGACCCCGTCGAGGCAGTGGTCGACGTGACGACCCCTGACAGCCCGGCGACGGAGGCCACCGTGGCCGGAGCCGTCGTCAGCGGTCCGACCGACGACGACGGCGGCGCACCCTGAGCGGCGGCGGACCGGACGACCGTCGACCCGTCGACCCCCGTCTCCTCGACCGGGCCAGGGTCACCCGCCACTACCTGGCCGGCGCGGTGGCGGTCGGCCTGGTCGGGACCGCCGCGCTGGTGGTCCAGGCGGCCCTGCTCGGGGCGATCGTCCAGGAGGTCCTGATCGGCCACGAGGGCCTTCGTCACACCGTCCCGGCCCTCGTGGCCCTGGCGGCCGCGTTCAGCCTGCGTGCGGCGGCGTCCTGGGCGGGCGAGGTGGCCGCCCACCGCACCTCGGCGACCGTCACCTCGACCCTGCGCCGCCAGCTGCTGACCCGGGCCGTGGCACTCGGGCCGTCCTGGCTGGCGGGGGAGCGGACCGGCGAACTGGCGGCCTCCGCCACCCAGGGCGTGGACGCGCTCGACGGCTATTTCGCCCGGTACCTACCGACCCTGGTCCTGTCGGCGCTGACACCGGTCGCACTGCTCGGGTGCATCGTCGTGCGCGACTGGTTCAGCGCGGTCATCCTGGCCGTGACCGTGGCGGTCATCCCCCTGTTCATGATCCTCCTCGGCCTCGAGGCCACCCGGAACGCGGACCGACAGTGGGCCAGGCTGTCCGGGTTGGCGGCCACGTTCTACGACCTGCTCCAGGGTCTGCCCACTCTGCGCGCCTTCGGTCGCACGAGGGACGGACGCCACACGCTCGAGCGGGCGAACCGGGAGCTCCACGACGAGACGATGTCCACCCTGAAGGTCGCCTTCCTCTCGTCGCTTGCGCTCGAGACCATGGCGTCGGTGGGCACCGCCCTGGTGGCGCTCTTCCTCGGCCTACGACTCCTGCACGGCACTCTCCCACTGGGCACGGCCCTGGCCATCCTGGTCCTGGCCCCCGAGGTGTACCTACCGCTGCGGCGCGCCGGCGCCGAGTTCCACTCGAGCGCGGAGGGCCGGGCGGCGGCGGCCCGCATCCTCGACGTCCTCGACGCAGCCGATGCTGCGGTGCCACCGACGGACGAGTCCGAGGCCCGTCCGCTTCCCGACCCGGCGCTGCATCCGGTCCACCTCGTTCGCGTCACGGTGCGCCACTCCGGTCGGGCCCAGCCGGTCCTCGACGCGGTCGACCTGACGCTCCGTCCGGGGGAGCACGTCGCCGTCGTGGGTGAGTCGGGCTCAGGCAAGTCGACCCTGCTGAACGTCCTGATGGGCTTCGTGGTGCCGGAGTCGGGCGCGGTCGCCATCGGTGACGAACTCCTGTCCGCCTGTTCGTTGCGCGAGTGGCGCCGCAACGTCGCCTGGGTACCCCAGCGGCCGGCGCTCATCCGCGGCACGATCGAGGACAACCTGCGCCTCGGCAACCCCGATGCCGCCGCGGAGCAGCTGACGCAGGCGCTGGTCCGGTCCGGGCTCGACGGGCTGGTGGCACGGCTGCCCGACGGCCTGGCCACCCCGGTCGGCGAAGGCGGGCTCACACTCAGCGCAGGTGAGCGCCAACGGATCGCCATCGGACGAGCCGTGCTGCGCGACGTGCCCGTCGTGCTGCTCGACGAGCCCACCGCCCACCTCGACACCGCTCGCGAGGAGGAGCTACGCGACGCGCTCGCACCGTGGCTGGAGGGACGGACCGTCGTGATGGCGGCCCACCGTGGTGGGCTCGTCGGTCGGGTCGACCGCACGATCACCCTCGTCGCAGGGAATGCCGTCGCCGAGCATGTCGTCGCCGGAGACTGTGTCACACCCGCGTACGCCGACGGCCGCGTCACGGCCTCAGGGGTGACCCCATGATCCGCGGTCAGGGACCGCTGGCCCGGGTGCTGCGCATCGGCGCCCCGGACGGGCCGAGGTTCCTGTTCAGCACCGCCCTGGGTGCTGCCGCCGCGCTGTGCACGGTGGGACTGCTCGCCTGCTCCGGTGCCCTGATCGACAAGGCGGCACTGCGCCCACCGCTCTACACGCTCACGGTCCTCATGGCCGCCGTCCAGTTGCTGGCGCTGTCCCGGGGCCCGCTCCGGTACGCGGAGCGACTGGTGTCCCACGACGCCGCCCTCGGTGCGCTCGGGCGGGTGCGGCTCTGGCTCTACGACGAGATCGCCCCCCGCTCGCCGGCCGGCGTCGCCGGGTGGAGGGACGGCGACCTGCTGGCCCGGGCGACGGCCGACGTCGATCTCCTGCAGGACGTCTACCTCCGTGGCGTGGCCCCTCTCCTGGTGGCAGGGGTGACTGCGACGGTCACGGTGGCGGTGGTGACCGTCGTGCTGCCTGTCGGCGGCCTCGTGCTGGCCGTGTTCCTGCTCGGCGGCGGGCTGGCCGCCTCCGGGCTCGCCTGGGTCCGTCGACGACGCCTCGGGACGGGCGACGGCGCGCTGCGCGGCGAGCTGGGCGCCGACGTGGTCGAACTGCTGGCTGCTGCACCGGACCTGGTGGCGATGGGTCGCGACGAGGAGTTCCTGGAGCGGGCATTGGCATCGGACGCCGCACTCGAGCGACGGGCCACGCACCGGTCGTGGTCCGACGGTGCCGTGTCGGCCCTCGTGATGCTCTGCACGGGCGGCGCCGTCGTCGGGCTGCTCGCCGTCTCCACCTCGGCCATCGCCGCCCACCGCCTACCCGGGTTCATGGCCGCGGTGCTGCCGCTCGTGGCGCTGGGCGCGTTCGAGGTGGTGGCGCCGGCCGCCGATGCGGTCGCCCGGATGGCCGACCACCGGGAGGCGGCGGCACGACTGGTGGCTGTGGCCGACCTGCCGGTGCCGGTGCGGGACCGGGATGCACCCGCGCCCCTGCCGGTCGGGTCCGGCGTCGCGCTCGAGGACGCCGTCCTCCGGTACTCGAGGGAAGGGCCCCGAGTCCTCGACGGCCTGTCACTCGACGTCCCGGAAGGACGGCACCTGGCCGTGGTCGGCCCCAGCGGCGCGGGCAAGAGCAGCATCGTCAACGTGCTCCTACGCTTCTGGGGCCTGGAGTCCGGCACGGCACGGCTCGGCCGGACGGCCCTCGACGAACTCGCCCAGGACGGGGTGCGCAGCCGGATCGGCTGGGTGGGCCAGGACGCCCACCTGTTCCCCACGTCCATCGGCGGCAACATCGCGGTCGCCCGACCCGGTGCCTCGGCCCGCGACATCGCCGAGGCCGCCCGACGCGCCCAGCTCGCACCGTGGATCGACTCGCTGTCCGACGGGATGGACACCCCGGTGGGTGAGCGCGGCGCCCGGCTGTCCGGCGGCCAGCGCCAGCGGGTGGCACTGGCCCGGGCCCTACTGGCCGGCTCGGAGGTGCTCGTCCTCGACGAGCCCACCTCGGGCCTGGACCGGCCCACGGCGGCCCGTCTGGTCGACGACGTGGTGACCGCGTCGAAGGGCACCACCGTCATCTACATCACCCACCGGGACGAGGAGCTCGCCGGATTCGACGACGTGGCCGTCGTGGATGCCGGTCGGATCGTCACCGCGACCCGTCGGGACGGTCAGTCCGACACCTCGACGGCATCGATGGGGAACCGGACGGTCACCGTGCCGGCCTCCGACGTCGTCGTGACCGGGTAGCCGGAGGACAGGAACACGCTGAGCATGTCCCTGTTCTCGGACAGGGTCTGGGCGTGGAATCGGGCGATGCCCCGTCCGCGCGCCGCCTCGGCCAGGTGGACGAGCAGCCGGGAGGCGATCCCCCGGTGCTGGTACTCGTCGGTGACGACGAAGGCCACCTCGGCCTCGTCGGTGGCCGCCAGCCGCTCGTACCGACCGACCGCCACGATGCGATCGTCGTCCGTCACGACGAAGGCCATCCGGGCGGTGTAGTCCACGTGGGTGAACCGTTCCACCTCGCCGGTCGACAGATGCGGGTGGGCCGAGAAGAATCGCCGGTAGACCGAGCGCGGCGACAGCGTCTCGTGGAAGGCGGTCATGCCGTCACCGTCGGTCATGCGGATCGGCCGGAAGACGACCTCCGAACCGTCCCGCAGGTGCTCGGTCGACACGAGCTCCACCGGGTAGTCGTGCGTCGGTCCGGCGTCGGGCATCGTCGCGATGCTAGGCCCCGGCACGGACTGCCGGCGTGGGCCCTCCCCGCCGTCGCCGTTCAGCGTCGCGGTGCCGGAGGCGGTGGCGACGGATGGGTCCGGTGGAACGGTCCGCTCATCGGGGCCAACCGCAGCAACGTGCCACCCGACCGCCGGACGCGCCGCTCGACGTCGGCGAGCGCACCGATGGCCGAGGCGTCGACGACACGCAGCCCGTCGGTGCACAGGCTGATGTGACGCGTCCCATCGGCCAGGAGCTCGACGACGACATCGTCCAGGTTGGCCGCGGTGGTGGCGTCGAGGCGGCCGGCCATGCGGATGCGCACCGGCTCGACGTCGACCTCCACCCAGAGCTCGAGCGCGACATCGCCACGCCAGTCGGCGAGGCCGACAGGCTCCGATCGGTGCGGGACGCGACGGACCCCACCGCCCCCTGTCGGCGCCACCACGCCGGTCTGCTCGACCTCCATGGACCCCACCCCCCACCTCCGCTCGGTGCAGCGCCATCGACTGGCCGGCCTCGGGGCTCCCCGGTACTCCCACCCGGCGGGCCCCGCTCCGGCACCCTCATGATCGTAGAGGCCGCCCACGATCCCCAGTGCCGAAAGTCCCTAACCGGCACACGGCCACGGTCGGACGGCGGGTCCTGACGCCCGGCGTCGACTGACTCGGGGCCGACGGGACGTTCGGCCCTACCACGACGTCCCTGCAGCCGCCACTCTGGGCGTACGGACCCTGGAGTCCGCCCATCCTGAGGAGGACCGATGACCACCACCGAGAACCAGTCACCGTCGGACGAGGACGCCACCGTCGAGCGACTGGAGCGCGTCCTCGACGAGTGGCGTGCTCGCATCGACGAGCTGCTCGTGCAGGCCGACCTGGCCTCGAAGGACGTGTCCGAGTCCGTCCGTGCCAAGGCCACCACCGCACAGAACGCCTACCTGGCCGCGAAGAACCAGCTGTCGAGGATCCCGAAGGACGCGGGCGCCAACATCGGGTCCCTGCGGTCGGGCGTCGAGAAGCTCATCGACGACGTCCGGCAGGCCTACGAGGCGGCTGAGGCCACCATCGGGCGGAGCCGGGGCGAGTAACACCCGGGTCCGGGTGGCCGCGGAGGTGAGGACCATGCCCGCACCGGACCGCGACCCTGACCAAGGAGGGCTGGCCCCGCAGGTGAACGTCATGTACTCGCAGCTACTGGAGGCGGTGCTGTCCTACGAGGAGGACCCCGAGGCGCGGGCGCGGTCGCAGGGACCCCTTGCCGACGTGCTCCACCTCCGGCATGCCATGGACCGCAACGCCGCCCGCACGGACCCCGGGTGGGCGCTCCAGGCGGTGGCGGACCAGCTCGCGTATGACGCAGCACTGATCCGGCTGGCCCGCCGCCGGGGTCTCCCCGCGGACCCGGCGCACTTCGAGGCCCCCGAGCGTGGTCGTGCCGCACTCGAGGAGGGGCTCATCGCCAAGGGCGTGAACCTCCCGAGGCGCAAGGTCGAGAGCGGACCAGCCGGTGACGGTGGCTGACGCCCCCGCCGGGCGGGCTGCCTCAGGTGCCGGTGGCGTCGGTCCGGCGCTCGTGCTCGGACCGCTCGTGGATCCGGGTGGCGTACGACGCAGCCTGGGTACGGCGTTCCATCCCGAGCTTGGTGAGGAGGTTGGAGACGTAGTTCTTGACGGTCTTCTCGGCCAGGAACATCGCCTCGGCGATCTGGCGGTTGGTCTTGCCTTCGGCGATGAGGTCGAGTATCCGCCGCTCCTGGTGGGTCAGGGTGGCGAGGAGGGGCTCCTCCTCGGGGCCTTCCCGCAGCCGGCGCAACACCCGGTCGGTGAGGGCCGGGTCGAGGAGCGACTGACCGGCCGCCACCTTGCGGACGTCATCGATGAGGCTGGTACCGCCGACCTGCTTGAGGACGTAACCCGACGAGCCGGCCATGATCGAGGCGAACAGCGCCTCGTCGTCGGCGTACGAGGTGAGCATGATGCAGGCGGTCGTCGGCAGCTGTGCCCGGATCTCCCGGCAGACCTCGACACCGCTGCCGTCGGGCAGGCGCACGTCGAGGATCGCCACGTCGGGCCGGAGCGCCGGCAGGCGACTGAGTGCCTCGGCGACGGTCCCCGCCTCCCCCACCACCTCGAGGTCGTCGGTCGATTCGAGCAGGGACCGGAGACCCGTCCGGACGATCTCGTGGTCGTCGAGGAGGAACACACGGATGGTCATGGGTGTCCATTTGAGCACGTGGGAGGCCCCTACGTCGGAGGCGGCGCCTCCGGGTCGGCGTAACCTGGTCGCGTGGGCAACGACCCGGAGCACAGGAAGGCGGAGTACGACGCCATCGAAGACCCGGTCAAACTGCGCCGGGTGCTCGAGGCGACCTTGCTCCTGGAGTCCAACCTGCACCTCGGCGACTTGTTGAACCACATCGTGGCCGAGGCCCGGTCGCTCGCCAACGCCCGCTACGCCGCACTCGGCGTGCTGGACGAACAGGGCCGCTCCACCGTCGAGTTCCTGGTGTCCGGCCTGGAGCCCGACGACGAGATGCGTCTCCTCCAGGGTCCCTTCCCCTCCGGCAAGGGCGTGCTCGGGGTCCTCATCTCCGACCCCAGGCCGATCCGCATCCGGGTGATCGCTGACCACCCTGCCAGCATCGGGTTCCCACCCGGGCACCCACCGATGGCATCGTTCCTCGGCGCCCCGATCAAGGTCCACGACCGCGTCTACGGGAACCTCTACCTGACCGACAAGGTCGGCGCCGACGAGTTCACACCGGATGACGAGGTGGTCATCGAGGCACTGGCGGTCGCCGCCGGCATCGGCGTCGAGAACGCCCGCCTGCACCAGCGTGCCGGCGAGATCGCCGTCTACGAGGACCGGGACCGGCTGGCCCGTGACCTCCACGACGGCGTCATCCAGCGGCTCTTCGCCATCGGACTGTCGCTGCAGGGGTTGGCGGCCACACCGGCGGGCCGGCCCGTGAGCCCCGCCCTGGAGTCGGCCATCGGCGACATCGACGAGACGATCCGGCAGGTGCGGGCCACGATCTTCGAACTCGGTGGGGCGGGTAGCGGTCGTGGTATCCGGTCCCACGTACTCGCCCTGGCCGAGGAGCTGCGTCCGGTGGTCGGCTTCGATGTGCCGGTCGAGTTCAAGGGCGCCATCGACTCCGCGGTCACCGACACGGTCGCCGACCAGCTGCTGCCGACCCTGCGGGAGGCGCTCACGAACATCGGCCGACACGCCGAGGCCACGCGGGCCCGTATCCGCCTCGCCATGGTCGGTCGGCACTGCCGCATGGAGGTCACCGACAACGGCAGAGGGTTCGTCGACGCCCGGGCCACCGAGGGCGGGATGGGCCTGGTCAACATGCGGGACCGGGCCGAGGGCCTCGGGGGCACGCTCGAGGTGACCCATCCGGCCCTCGGTGGCACCACCATCGTGTGGCAGGTCCCCACGTTCAACGACCGGGCGGTCGTCCCCGTCGGCGACGGCTGAGCTGCAGTGCCACCGCCGGTCCGGGAGTACGGCGGGAAGTGGTGGCGGGACCAAATCCTCTACCTGACCACCGCACCCCTCCCTAGCGTGCCCGGTGGGACGCAGGGTCGAGACGGAAGCACCGTCGGCCGGTGACCCCCGGGGAGGCACGGGTGACGACGCAGGACACGGCAAAGGATGCGGCGACGGTCGGACGCATCGTCGTCGGGATGGACGGGTCACCTGCGTCGGTGGCCGCCCTGGAATGGGCCGCCGGCATGGCCGGCTCGACCGGTGCCCTCGTGGAGGTCATCGGCACCTGGGAATGGCCCACCGGGTACGGCGCCGCCGTGATGATTCCGACGGACTACGACCCGGCGGCCGATACGGGCCAACTGGTGCGCGAGGCGATCCTGTCCGCCCGTCAGCACCACCCGGACGTCGGGTTCGTCCCACTCGTGGTCGAGGGACACCCCACCACGGTGCTGGTGGACGCCTCGCGCGGTGCCGAGCTCCTCGCCCTCGGCAGCCGTGGGCACGGCGAGGTGGGCGGGTTGCTCCTCGGCTCGGTCACCGAGCACTGCGCCGCCCGCGCCCACTGCCCGGTGCTCGTGGTCCGGGACCGACCCGGCGGATGACGGACACCCCGGTCATCCGCACCCGCGGGCTGTCCAAGCGCTACCGGGGCACGGACGCACTAGTCGACCTCGACCTCGAGGTCGCACCCGGCGAGGTGGTGGGCTACCTGGGACCCAACGGGGCAGGCAAGACGACCACCATCCGCCTGCTGCTCGGCCTGATCCGTCCGACCTCGGGCACGGCCCAACTCTTCGGGCTCGACAGCCTGCAGGACGCGGTGGCCGTGCACCGCCGTCTCGCCTACGTCAGCGGCGAACCCGCGTTGTGGCCGAATCTGACCGGAGCCGAGGTCCTGCACCTGCTCGGCCAGGTCCAGGGCAGCGTCGACCTCGTCTATCGCGACGACCTCGTCGATCGCTTCGCCCTCGACCCGTCGAAGAAGGTGCGGGCCTACTCCAAGGGCAACCGGCAGAAGGTCGTCCTGATCGCCGCACTGGCGTCCCGGCCGGACCTGCTGATCCTGGACGAGCCGACTGCAGGGCTGGACCCGCTGATGGCCCACGAGTTCCGCAGCTGTGTACTCGAGGCGAAGGGGCGGGGCCAGACCGTGTTCCTCTCCTCCCACCTGCTCAGCGAGGTCGAGGCGCTGTGCGACCAGGTGGGCGTCCTCCGTGATGGCCGGCTCATCGAGATGGGCACGCTCGCCGCGATGCGCCACCTGTCCGCCGTGACGGTCGAGGTGTCCTTCGACGGCGACGCCCCCGACCTGTCGGCGGTGGACGGGGTTCTGTCGGCGACGGCCAACGGCCGGCACGCCAGCCTGCAGGTACGCGGGTCGATGGATCCGCTGCTGCAGGTACTGGCGGGGTCCCACGTCCGCCAGCTGCGCAGCCGCGATCCGTCCCTCGACGAGCTCTTCCTGACGCTGTACGGCGACGTCGGTGCCACGTCCCCCCGTGCCGGCTGACGTCGCCATGGCGACGGTCGCCGGAGTGGGCGCGTCCCCGACGGGCCGGGCGCCGGGTTCGGTCGTCCTCCGCCGCACGGCACGGCGAACCATCCGCTCCGGGGCGTTGTGGGGCTTCGTCTTCGGCGCCGTCGTCATCTCGTCGGCCTGGAGCTACTCCGGCATCTACAGGACACAGGCCCAACGGACCGCGCTGGCGACCGCGTTCGGGTCGAACCGCACGACCATCGCCCTCTTCGGCCCGGCACCCCACCTCGACACCGTCGCCGGCTTTACCGTGTTCAAGACCCTGCTCACCCTCACCCTGGTCGGAGCCGTCTGGGGCCTACTGACGGCCACCAGGATGCTGCGGGGCGAGGAGGACACGGGACGGTGGGAGCTCCTGGTGACCGGGGCGACGACGCGCGGCCGGGCGGCCGGGCAGTGCCTGGTCGGCCTCGTCACCGGCGTCGCCGCGCTCGGGGCCGTGACCGCGTTGCTCCTCGTCGTCGCCGGGCGGTCGTCCCGGGTGGCCATCGCTCCCGGGGCCGGGCTGTTCTTCGCACTCTCGCTCAGTGCCGGAGCGCTCATGTTCACGGCGGTGGGTGCCCTGACCAGTCAGCTCGCCCCCACCCGGCGGCAGGCCGCCGGCTACGCCGGTGCATTCCTGGGCGTGAGCTACGCCCTCCGGCTGGTGGCCGACTCGGGCACCGGCCTCCACTGGCTGGTCTGGTGCACGCCCCTCGGTTGGGTCGAGGAGCTCCGGCCACTGACCACGCCCCGGTGGCTGCCCTTCGTGCCCATCCTCATCTTCGTCGTCGTGGTCGGCACCGTGACCGTCGGGCTGGCCGCGGCCCGCGACATCGGGTCGAGCACGCTGCCCGACCGGGACCGCGCCGAGCCCCGACTCCGGCTGCTGGGCGGGCAGGTCGGCCTGTCGGTCCGACTCGTGCGCCCGACGCTGGTGGCCTGGGCGGCGGGGCTCGTCATCACGGGCCTGGTCTTCGGCCTGGTGGCCGAGGGCGCCGGTCGATCGCTCGCCGGTTCCTCTGTCCGCGACGTGTTCGCACGGCTCGGCGCCTCAGGCAGCGGTGCCTCGGCCTACCTCGGCGTCACGTTCCTGATCGAGGCGGTCCTGCTGGCCTTCACGGCGGCCACCCAGGTGACGGCCGCACGATCGGAGGAGCTCGAGGGGCGGCTCGATCCGCTGCTCTCCCGAGCGGTGACGCGTCTCGCCTGGCTGACCGGCCGCCTGGCCGTGGCGGTCGTCGCCCTTGCCGCCGGTGCCACCCTGGCCGGGCTCGCCATGCTGGCCGGCACCGTCGCCGGGGGCGCGCACCTCGGTGCGGGCACCATCGTCGGGGCCGGCCTCAACACCCTGACGCCGGCGCTGTGCGTGTTGGGCGTCGGGGTCCTGGCGTTCGGGATCGCCCCCCGGTCCGCCGCGCCGGTCGTGTACACGGTGGTGGCGTGGTCGATCCTGGTGGACGTCGTCGGCGGGATCGGCGGGATCGACCACTGGCTGGCCGACACCTCGGTGTTCCACCAGATGGCACCGGCCCCGTCGGTGCCGCCCAACTGGCAGGCCATGGGCTGGATGCTGGCCACCGGGATCGCCGCTGCCGTCGTCGGCTGTGCGGCGTTCGTCCGGCGGGACCTCCAGGACGCCTGACCCGCAGGCGGCGCAACGACCTGACCGACCTGCGGTCGGCGGGTGACCCCCCGTTGCCTCATGTCAAACCCTCCGCCTGGGGACCCCACGGGGCGGCATCCGGGCCCCGGTAGGATCACGGCATGGCCGACCTCGTCGTCAGCGGAACGATCGTCAACCTCACCATGACCCGGCTCGAGCACCTCGAGGGCTTCCGCGGCGACCTGGACGCCCCACTGAGCGCCGTCACGGCGGTCCGCACCGTCGAGGACCCCTGGGCCGAGCTGCGGGGTGTCCGCGCACCCGGTACGGGGGTACCCGGCGTCGTCGCCGTGGGCACCCGGCGCGGATCGTTCGGCAAGGACTTCGCCGCCGTCCACGGCAAGGGGCCAGCCGTCGTGGTCGAGCTCGAGGGTCAGGAGTTCGAGCGCTGGATCCTGACCGTGGACGACCCGGACGCGGTGGCGGCGCGGATCACCCCGTCGACGCCACCCACCTGAGCCCACCCGCCGGGCCGACCCGGGTGGGAATCACGCGGATCGCGCTTCCGGCCACAGCCCTCGTCGGTCCGGACCGAGCAGACGCTGGGTGAAGGCGCCACCCAGATGGCTCGACCGCCACGTCAGCATCGACTGGGCCAGCGGCAGGACCACCGACGGGTCGGTCGTCGTCACGTGCCATCCCGGATCGGCCACCAGGTCGAAGCACAGCCACGTGCCGTCACCGAACTGCACGTAGGCGTGGGTCGAGTTGCGCTCGACGGCCAGGTTGGTCCGCTCGAGTCGGAGGTCGGGGCCCCCGACGGTGCGGTGGGGGCCCATGACCATGTCCCGCCAGTCCCATTCCCAGTGGACCGAGGTACGCCACCACTCGGGCGTCCCGCCGTCGAGGAACGGGACGAGGGACGCGCCGTCGCACTGGGCCGGCGCCTCCTGTCCGAGCAGTTCGGCGATGGTCGGGAGCACATCGACGGACTCCGTGAACCGGTCGACCACCCGGCCCGGGACCCGGCCCGTCCCAGGTGCACGGACGATGCACGGGATCGCGTACGTCGCCTCGTAGAAGGCGAGCTTCTCGATCAGCCCGTGGTCACCCAGCTGTTCGCCGTGGTCCGCCGTGAGGACCACGAGGGTGTCTGCGTCCTGTCCGGTCGCCTCGAGGTGGTCGAGCACGTGACCCACCTGGTCGTCCACCTCGGACACCATGCCGAAGTACTGGGCCCGCAACCTGGCCATCGCCACCGGGTCTTCGGGCGCCCGGCACACGTCGAGCGTCCGCGCCACGTCGACCACGGGGTGGATGCCGGGGTCCGGCGCGAGCGGGATCCCCACCTCGTCGGGGTCGTAGCGGGTGGCCCACCGGCCGGCCGCCGCATAGGGGGGATGGGGGCGCCAGTAGCTGGCGTGGGCGAACCACGGTCCATCCTGGCGATCGATCCACTCCACGAGGTGCCCGGTCATGAATGCCGACAGGCTGTGCCCGGCCGGCCGCTCGGGTTCGGTCTCCAGGGCCCGGTACGGGGTGAGCGGGCCATACCCGAGGAACTCGAGGTGCGCGAGCCAGGGGGTGAGCCGGTCATCGAGCTCCAACGCGACGTCGAACCCGGGGAGGATGCCCTCGTAGGTGTCGAGGCACGGGTCCTCAGGATCCGTGACGGTGGAAGGGTCCACGCCCTGGTCGGTGTAGCCGAACAACGTCGGCGTGAACCCGGCGCGTCGGGCGAGCCGGGCGACGTTGTCGAACCGGTCCTCGAGGGGGGTGCCGTTCGCCACCACCCGGTTGTTCATCTGGTACGTGCCCGTGTACAGCGCCGCCCGGGCTGGGCCGCAGGGTGCGGCCTGGGAGTAGTGGTGGGCGAACCGGACGCCGGAGGCAGCCAACCGGTCCAGGTTGGGGGTGGAGACGACGGGGTGGCCGGCGACCGACAGGCAGTCGGCCCGGAACTGGTCCAGGGTGATGAAGAGGACGTTCACGCAACCCACTCTGCCAGCCTGGCACGCACCGGGACCACCGGCGGGTGCCACCACCCCGGGGGCGCCGGATGACGCTGCCTAGACTCCGCCCGTGGAGCACGTCGACGTACTCATCGTCGGAGCCGGGCTCTCGGGCGTGGGCGCGGCCTGCCACCTCGAGACCAGGCGCCCCGGCACGACCTATGCGATCCTCGAGGCCCGTGACGCCATCGGCGGGACCTGGGACCTGTTCCGCTACCCGGGTGTCCGCTCCGACTCGGACATGTTCACCCTCGGCTACGCGTTCGAGCCGTGGGTGGGCGACAAGGCCATCGCCGACGGTCCGTCGATCCTCGAGTACATCCGAACCACCGCCCGGACACACGGCCTGGAGGACCGGGTGCGCTACCACCGGCGCGTGGTCGGCGCCTCGTGGTCGTCGCCGGACGCCCGGTGGACGGTCGACGTCGAAGACACCGGAACCGGCCGGCGGGAACAGCTCACCTGCGGCTTCCTGTGGGGCAACACCGGCTACTACCGCTACGACCAGGGCTACCGGCCCGAGTTCCCGGGCGAGGACCGCTACCGCGGCACCATCGTGCACCCCCAGCACTGGCCGGAGGGACTCGACTGGGAGGGCCGGCGCATCGTGGTGATCGGGAGCGGGGCCACCGCGGTGACCCTGGTGCCCGCCCTGGCCGACGGGGGGGCAGCCCATGTCACGATGCTGCAGCGCTCCCCCACCTACATCGTCGCGCGACCGGGTGCGGACTCGGTGGCCGACACGTTGCGGCGCCACCTGCCGGCCAAGGCCGCCCACACCGTCATCCGTTGGAAGAACGTCCTGCTGACACAGTTCAGCTTCGAGCTCAGCCGGCGGGCGCCGGAAGTGGTGAAGAAGGGGATCCGCAAAGGCGTGGTGGCGGCCCTGCCGGTGGGATACGACGTCGACACCGACTTCTCCCCCCGCTACGACCCGTGGGACCAACGGCTGTGCCTCGTGCCCGACGGCGACCTGTTCGAAGCCATCAGCTCCGGCCGCGCCGACGTGGTGACCGACACGATCGAGACCTTCACGCCCACCGGCATCCGGCTCACGTCGGGTGCGGAGCTCGAAGCCGACATCGTCGTGACGGCGACGGGTCTGGTCCTTGAGCTGCTCGGCGGCATGGCGCTCGGGGTCGACGGGTCGCCCGTCGTGCCGGGCGACACCGTGGCCTACAAGGGCATCATGCTGTGCGGCGTGCCCAACCTCGCCATGACCTTCGGTTACACCAACGCCTCGTGGACACTGAAGGCCGACCTGACGGCCGAGTACGTCTGCCGCCTGCTCGACGAACTCGACGGGCGCGGGATGCGCCAGTGCACGCCCCTGTCCCCTGACGCTTCGCATCCGACCGAGCCGTTCATCGACTTCTCCTCCGGCTACGTCACCCGGGCGGCGGCCGCGCTGCCGAAACAGGGTGCGACGACCCCGTGGCGGCTCCACCAGAACTACCTGCGCGACACCTGGCTCCTGCGCTTCGCCCGCGTCGACGACTCCATGGTGCTGTCCAACCCCATCCGACCGGACCGGACGACGGGCGCCGCCTGATACCTGGCCGGTCAGCCCCCGGCTGCCTGCGGCTACTATGTCATCAGCTGATGACTTCTGACCGCCGCACCGCCCTGCTCGTTCCGACCCTGGTAGCCGTCGGACTCCTCGTCGCCATCGTGAGCAGCCTCGGCGCACCGCTGATCCCGACCATCGCCACGACCTACGGCGTGACCCTCAGCACCTCCCAGTGGGTGCTGACCGCAGCGCTGCTGACCGGGGCCCTGGCCACCCCGGTGATGGGCCGCCTGGCGGACGGGGCCCGCCAGCGGGACGTCATCATGGTCACGCTGACCGTCGTGTTGGCCGGGTGCGTCGTATCGGCTCTGTCCACCTCGTTCACGGTCCTCGTCCTCGGACGCGCCCTCCAGGGGGTGGGCCTCGGCCTGCTCCCGGTCAACATGGCCATCGCCAGGCGCAATCTCGACTCGGTCCGGGCCGGACGGGCGATCGCCACCCTGTCGGTGTCGACGGCCATCGGAGCCGGCCTGGGCTACCCGATCACGGCCATGGTGGCCCAGCTCATCGGGTTACATGCGGCCTACTGGTTCGGTGCCCTGATGGTGGCCTGCGCCCTGACGGCCGCACTCGTCGTGCTGCCGGCGCGCACGCAGGCCACCCGACACCCCTTCGACAGCCTCGGCGCCGTCCTGCTCAGCCTGGCCGTGACCGGCGTGTCGGTGGTGCTGAGCGAGGGTGGCGCGTGGGGATGGACCTCCCTCCGTTCGCTCGGACTGATGGTCGCCAGCGTCGCGCTGCTGGCCGCCTGGATTCCCCACGAGCTCCACTGCGCCCATCCGCTGGTGAACCTCCACCATCTGGCCAACCGTTCGGTCCTGATGGCCGACGTCGCCGGGTTCCTGATGAGCATGTCGATGTATCTGGTGGTCCCCATCGTCGTCGAGTTCATCCAGATCCCTCCGTCGAACGGGTTCGGCTTCGGGGCCACGGTGATCGTGTCCGGCTTCGTGCTGACCCCGCTGTCACTCGGGACCTTCCTGGCCAGCCGCCTGCTGGTCCCCTACGAACGGCGGTTCGGCGTGCGCAGCATGATCCCGCTCGGGGCCCTGGTCTTCGCGGCGGCGTCGACCTTCTTCGCGCTCGAGCACGGGTCGCTGTGGGAGGCGTTCGTCGCCATGGGCATCGTCGGACTGGGGATCGGCTTCACGTTCGCAGCGATGCCCGGATTCATCATCCGGGCCGTGCCCACCGCCGAGACCGGCAGCGCCACCGGCTTCTACCAGGTGCTACGCAACATCGGCCTGTCCGTCGGTAGCGCCTTCGGCGCCGCCGTCCTGCTCGCGTACACGCCGCACGGGGCCAGCCTGCCGGACCTCGACGGCTTCCGGGTGGCACTCCTGATCTCCGCCGGGCTCGGCCTCCTGACCGCGGTGCTGGCCTTCGTGCTGTCCGGGTCGACCACGGCCGACGGCAACCACGCCGCCACGGGTACCCCGCTCGACGTCGTCGAATTGCGGATGGAGGAGGAGGCCCTGCTCGATGCCAGCGGAGCCATGCTGGTGGACGAGCTCGACCTGGACCCCGGCGAGCGGTCATGACCGGCCGTCGGACGCGCGATGCCGGCGCCACCCGGGCGGACCTCCTGTCCGCCGCCCAGGACCTCTTCGGCCACAAGGGCTACGAGCGGACCACCACCCGGGAGATCGGTGAGGCGGCCGGCGTCGACCCGTCTCTCATCTCGCGCTATTTCGGTTCCAAGGCCGACCTCTACCTGGCCGCCGTCGCCACCGAGCGACTGGTCGACGATGACGTCGACGGGCGCGATCAGACCGACGCTCCGTTCGACGACCTCGGTCATGTCGTGGCCGTGGTCCTGCGACGGACCGCACAGCGGGGGCCCGGACCGGTGCTCCAGGCCCTGGTGCGCGACGACGCGTCCGAGGAGATCCGGGCGGCGGCCACCGCCCGTCTCGAGCGGCGCATGGTGGCACCCGTCGCCGCCGGCTACGAGGCAGCCGGCCTCGACCGGCCGACGCTGCGCGCCCAGGTGGCGGTCGCCGCGCTGCTGGGGGTCGGGCTCGGGCGGTCGCTCGGCTGGTTCGACGAGCTCCACGCCGCGGACCCCGCCGAACTGGCCGGCATGGTGACCGATGCCCTGGCCGCGGTACCCCACGTGCCGTCGCGCTGAACCGCCGGCTCCGTCAGGCCCCGTCAGGTGGTGGCGGTCGGTGCAAGGAACTGTTCGACGGCCCGGGCGATGCCCCGGGCGATGACCTGCTGGGCCGACGGGCTCGCCGCAAGCGTGCCCTCGAACGGGTCGGTCACGAACAACGGCTCGACCAACGCACCGGGCATCTGGGACGGCGTGGCGAAGAATCCGGCATCGGCCGGCCCGAGCAGCAGCACGTGCCCGTAGTCGGCCGCGGCCGCGGCGAGCGAGCTCCCGGAGTCCGTCGGCACGAGCGACCCCTCGACCGAGTCCGGTTGGACCCCGTCATCCGGGATCTGCCAACCCTGGGCGTTCATGGCGGCCAGCGTGTCCTTCTGGACGAGCGTCGCCAGCCGGAGGTTGGCGGCACTGAACGGGCGGGCTGAGTCGTAGGTCGTGACACTCCCACCGTCCGCCGAGCTGCCGCCACTGTCGAAGTAGATCCCGACGAGTGCCGAGGCACCGGACAGATTCGCACACACGTCACGGGCGGCGACGTCGTCGTGCGCTCCCTGCAGGCTGAGCACACCGTCCGACAGGTCGGCGGGGGTGAGGCGGACCACATTCGAGTCGGTGGTACGCGAGACCACGACCCGGTAGCCGTCGGCCCGCAGTACGGCGGCGGCATCCAGTTCGACCGGCAGGGTCTCCGTGCCCTCGTCGACGGTGGCTCCCGACGACGTGGAGCCCACGGCACCGGGGTCGAGGCCACCGTGACCGGCGTCGAGGAACACGGTGGTATGCCGGTCGCCCGCTGTAGGGGCGAACGCGACGCAGGCGCCGGCCGAGAACGCCGCCGGGTCCAGTTGGACGCCGGCGTCCGTCGAGGGACTGACCGGCTCGGCCACCCACACCACCACCGCAGCGCCGACGACAAGCGCGGCGAGGAGGAGCAGGCCGGTGCGTCGTCGCCGGACGTGGCGCCGTGGCGGTGGCGCGGGGCGCCTGGAGGAGGACATCGTCCGTACAGTGAAGCAGCCACGACCCAGCCGGCGGCGTCGGCCCCTCGGAGCCCCACCGTCGTCAGCGACGGGTGGTCGCCGTCACGCCGGCAGCACGGCCGGCACCCCCACCCAGCGGGCGAGGTACCGGACGAGATCGTCCCCGTGAGCGGTGCGCACGACGTTCGAGACGAACTCGCAGCCACCGACGGCCACGGTCGCACGCACGCCGGGGCCCGTCGGGTACGCGAACAGGACCACGTCCTCCCCGCCCTCCGACGCCGGGCAGGAGTAGACGGCGGTCGGGGAGATCACCTGCCGTCCGGTCGAGTCGACGTCGGACACCAGCGCTTCGAGGTCGGCTCCGCGGACGACGGCGCTACGCACCGGGTGGGTCGTGGCTGACGGGGAGAGCCCGTAGCGGCACACGGTGGCCACTGACGGCCCGAGCGGGACCAGGATGTCGGCCTGGCCGGGCCGGGACGGCTGTTCCGGTCCGGAGCCGCCGGGAACGACGGACTGGCCCGTCGGACAGACGGGCGCCCGCAGCAGCGTCGTGGGAGCCGACGTCGTCGAGCCGGGGCCTGCCGACGGGGACGATCCGCAGGCGGCGCCCAGCAGTGCCAGGGCCACCGACAGAGCGGCCACCACTCCACGCACCCCGCCGGACCGGACCGGGCTCCCCATCACCCCGACAGTACGACGGCTCGGCCCGCCGCCGGGGTCGGCGCACCCCACCTGTCGATTTTCGGCAATCCTGTTCGTCGTAGTGACGGAGCGGGCCGAAGTTCGGTCCGCCGGAAGGGAGCCGTCATGGCCGAGTACCTGGTCCTCATCTACGAGGACGAATCCGCATACGAGCGTCCGGCCGAAGGGGCCGTCGAGACGATGATGGAGGGCCACCGGTTGTTCGGGGAGCGTCACGCGCCGTCCATCCGGGGCGGGAACGCCCTGCAACCGGCGGCGACGGCGACCTCGCTCCGCGAAGACGGCGACGGCGGGTTCACCATCACCGATGGCGCCTTTGCCGAGACGAAGGAGGCGCTCGGCGGTTACTACCTCCTCGAAGCGGTCGATCTGGACGACGCCATCGCCATGGCGAAGGAGATCCCGGCGCGCGCCGGCGGCGTCGAGGTCCGTCCCATCCGGCCACTCTGACCCGGAGGCGACCCGTGGACGCCTCGGTCGAGGCCGCCGTCGCCGATGCGCACCGCCGTGAATGGGCCTTCGTGCTCGCGGCGACGGTGCGCGTCGCCGGCGACATCGACCTCGCCGAGGAGTGCGTCCAGGATGCCTACGCGCAGGCCCTCACCGCCTGGCCCGACCAGGGGGTGCCGACGCGACCGGGGGCGTGGTTGACCACCGTGGCCCGACGGCGGGCCATCGACGTCCTCCGGCGCCGAACCGCCCACGACAGGTTCCTGCCGGAGCTGGTCACCGGCGAGCAATCGGTGTCGACACCCGGAGCGGAGTCGGCCGAGGTACCGGACGACCGGCTCCGCCTCGTCTTCACCTGCTGTCATCCGGCCCTGGCACCCGAGGCCCGGGTCGCGCTGACCCTGCGCCTGGTGTGCGGCCTGACAACCGCCGAGGTCGCCCGGATGTTCCTCGTCCAGGAGTCGACCATGGCGGCCCGGATCACACGGGCCAAGAAGAAGATCACCGCTGCCCGCATCCCGTATCGGGTTCCTCGGCTGGAGGAGCTGCCGGAGCGCACCGACGCCGTGCTGACGGTCGTTCACCTGGTGTTCACCACCGGCCATACCGCGCCGCTCGGGACCGATCTCGTACGTACCGACCTCGTCGAGCGGGCGTTGTCACTGGCCCGGATGCTGCGTGTGCTGCTCCCCGACGACGCTGACGTCGCCGGGCTGCTCGGCCTCATCCTGTTGACCCACGCTCGCCGAAGCACGAGGTTGTCCGACAACGGGGCGCTCACCCTCCTGTCCGACCAGGATCGGAGCCGATGGGACGCCGATGGCATCGCCGAGGGTCTGGGACTGGTGCGCGACGCCCTGCGTCGGCGCCCCCCGGGCCGGTTCGCCCTCATGGCGGCCATCGCCGCCGTCCACGCCGAGGCACCGACCTGGTCGGCCACCGACTGGGCTGAGCTCGTCGGCCTCTACGACCTGCTCGTCGCGATCTGGCCGTCGCCGGTGGTGGCGCTCAACAGAGCAGTGGCGGTGGGATTCGCCGAAGGGCCGGCGACCGGCCTGTCCGCCCTCGACCGGTTGGCCGATGAGCCCCAACTGGCCACCTACGGCTACCTTCCCTCGGCACGCGCCGACCTCCTCGCCCGACTGGGGCGGGGCGACGAGGCGAGGGATGCCTACCGACTGGCGCTCCAGCTGACGGACAACGCGGTCGAACAGGAGTTCCTGCGGAGCAGGCTCGATGCCCTGGAGGGCCCGGACTCCTGAACCCCGGGGGACCCCTGGGCCGACCGCCACACTGCGGTCAGCCCAGGGTGTCGAGTGCGGTGGTGAACGTGGCCGACGGGCGCATCACGGCCGATGCCGTCGCATCGTCCGGTCGGTAGTAGCCGCCGACGTCGACCGGTGCGCCCTGGACCGCCAGCAGTTCGGCCACGATGGCGTCCTCGTCCACCGTGAGGCGCTCCGCCAACGGGGCGAACGCGGCCGCCAGTTCGAGGTCGGACGTCTGGGCGGCCAGCTCCCGTGCCCAGTAGAGGGCCAGGTAGAAGTGGCTGCCCCGGTTGTCGATTCCACCGAGCGTGCGGCTAGGGGACCGGTTCTCGTCCAGCAGCGTTCCCGTCGCACGGTCGAGCGTGTCGGCCAGGACCTGGGCCCGGGCATTGCCCGTGGTCCGGGCCAGGTGCTCGAAGCTGACGGCAAGCGCCAGGAACTCACCGAGGCTGTCCCACCGCAGGTAGTTCTCCGCCAGGAGCTGCTGGACGTGCTTGGGTGCCGAGCCCCCGGCACCGGTCTCGAACAGCCCACCGCCGTTGATGAGGGGGACCACCGAGAGCATCTTGGCACTCGTGCCCAACTCCAGGATGGGGAACAGGTCGGTCAGGTAGTCGCGCAGCACATTGCCGGTCACCGAGATGGTGTTCTCGCCCCGGCGGATCCGTTCGAGCGAGCGTGCGGTCGCCTCGGCCGGGGCCAGGATCTCGATCTGCAGCCCCTCGGTGTCGTGGTCCGGCAGGTAGGCCCGCACCTTGGCGATGAGGTTGGCGTCGTGGGCCCGTCCCTCGTCGAGCCAGAAGACGGCCGGGTCGCCGGTGGCCCGGGCACGCGTGACGGCCAGCTTGACCCAGTCCCGGATCGGGATGTCCTTCGTCTGGCACATACGGAAGATGTCGCCCGCGGCGACCGGCTCCTCGAAGACCACGTCGCCCGAATCGTCGGTCACCCGCACGGTCCCATCGGCCGGGATCTCGAAGGTCTTGTCGTGGCTGCCGTACTCCTCGGCGGCCTGGGCCATGAGACCGACGTTGGGAACCGAGCCCATGGTCGCCGGGTCGAATGCCCCGTGTGCGCGGCAGTCGTCGATGACGACCTGGTACACACCGGCGTAGCTGCTGTCCGGGATCACCGCCAGGGTGTCGGCCTCGGCGCCGTCGGGACCCCACATGTGACCGGACGTGCGGATCATTGCGGGCATGGAGGCGTCGACGATCACGTCGCTCGGTACGTGCAGGTTGGTGATCCCCCTGTCGGAGTCCACCATCGCCAGCTCGGGCCCGGCGGCCAGCTCGACCGCGAACGAGGCGGCGATGGCATCGCCTTCGGGCAGACCAGGCAGCCCGTCCAGGATGGCACCCCATCCGTCGTTGGGACTGAGGCCGGTGTCGGCCAGCAGGTCCCCGTAGGCGGCGAAGGTCTGCGGGAAGAAGGCCCGCACGACATGTCCGAAGATGATGGGGTCGGACACCTTCATCATGGTGGCCTTCAGGTGCACCGAGAACAGCACGCCCTCCGCCGTGGCGCGGGCGATCTGCCGGTCCAGGAAGGCCCGAAGGTCAGCCACCCGGAGCACGGCGGTGTCGACGACCTCGCCGGCCAGCACGGGGATGGGCGGCCGCAGTTCGGTGACCGCGCCGTCGCCCGTCACCAGCTCGACCGACAGGTTGCCGTCGGCCGCCACCACGGCGGACCGCTCGGTGGATCGGAAGTCGCCGGTATCCATGTGGGCGACGTTGGTCTTCGACTCCGGCGTCCACGGTCCCATGCGGTGGGGATGAGTCTGGGCGTAGTGCTTGACCGACGCCGGGGCCCGGCGGTCGGAGTTGCCCTGGCGGAGCACCGGGTTGACCGCACTGCCGAGGACCTTGCGGTACCGGGTCAGCGTGTCGCGGTCGGTGTCGTCCTGCGGGTCCTCGGGGAAGTCCGGCACGTCGAAGCCCTTGGCCTGCAGTTCGGCGATCGCCGCCTTCAGCTGGGGAATGGACGCGGAGATGTTGGGGAGCTTGATGATGTTGGCCTCGGGGGTGAGCACGTCACGCCCCAGTTCGGCCAACGCGTCCTCCACCCGCTGATCCTCCGCCAACCGGTCCGGGAAGGAGGCCAGGATCCGTGCGGCCAACGAGATGTCCCGGGTCGTCACCGACACGCCGGCCTGTGCGGCGTAGGCCTGCACCACGGGGAGCAGCGAGTACGTGGCCAGCAGGGGGGCTTCGTCGGTGTGGGTGTAGATGATCGTCGAGTCGGTCACTCGGGCTCCGTCGTCGGTGGGTGGTCTGGGTCGCCCCAACGATAGACGGCCCACCTCGGGCCCCTGGAGGGGCGGGACCGGGTCAGGCGCCGGACAGGCGCTCGAGCGCTACCGCAGCGGCGGTGGCCACGTTGAGCGAGTCGACGCCGGGCGCCATCGGGATGGTCACGACGGCGTCGACGGACTCGAGCGCCGCCGTGGACAGGCCCGGCCCTTCGGCACCGAGCAGCAGGGCCACCGGCACCCGGCGCCCCGACAGCTGGCGCAGGGTGAGCTGCTCCGGTCCGCCCTCCGCCCCGTGCCCGGGATGGGGTGCCAGGGCACACACGAGGAACCCCGCCGCCCGGACGCGTCCGAGGCCGGCCGGCCACGGGTCGAGGCGGGCGAACGGCAGGTGCAGCACATGACCCACCGAGACCCGGACGCAGCGCCGGTAGAGGGGGTCGCCGGACGTCGGGTCGAGCAGGACGGCGCCCGCCCCGAACGCAGCGGCATTGCGGAAGACGGCACCGATGTTCTCGGGGTCGTTGAGGCCCTCGAGCACGACGACAGACGGCGGACCGCCGTCGAGGCTCGGCGTCCGGGCCGCCTCGGCCAGGACGGCGCCGGGGTCGAGCACTGCCGGTCGGGTCGCGATGGCCACCACTCCCCGGTGGAGTCGGAACCCGACCAGGTCCGCCATCCGGTCGCGTGGCACGACGAACACGGTCGCCGCCAGGGCCCGTACCGCGGTGACCAGATCGACGGCCAGGGTGACCTGGTGGTCGTCCACGAGCAAGGACCGCACCGCCACGTCCGAGTCGAGCAGTTGGCGGACCGCCACCCGTCCCTCCACCACGATGATGCCGAGTTCCGCCTCGAGCCGACGGCGGACGGCAGGTTGGTTGAGGTCGCGGTACTCGGTGAGCCGGTCGTCGTCGAGGTCGTCGACGACCACGAGGGGGCCGTCCGGGGTCGCGGCGTGCATCCCGCCACTGTAGGGATGTCCCGATGGGCCACCACCGGCGTGCAGGTCGGCGCCGTGCAGCCCCGCTTCCCCACGACCGCCGGTCGTCCGATCAGTCCGCGGGCCCCAGTTTGGCCAGGATCCCGGCGAGGAGCTCGAGGTCGGTCGGGGACAGTCCGAGCAGCGCGTCCGGTGGTGTCCCCATCATGCGGTCGGCACGGGCGGCCACCCGGACGCCTTCGGGGGTGGCTGTCACCAATCGGCTGCGGCGGTCCGTCGGGTGGGGGCCACGCTCGACGAGACCACGCGCCTCGAGGTCGTCCACCACCGGCGTACAGTTCGGCGCGTCGACACCGATGGCCGCGGCCAGCTCCCCCATCGTCATCGGCGCCGGAGCGAGCCGACGGAGCGCCCGCAGCCGACCGAAGGGGAGTCCGACAGCCTCGCTCACCTCCTGTCGCCGGCGGTTGTCGAGTACCAGGGCCGCCATCGCCGACCAGGCGGCGCGCGCCGCATCCGCTCCCGTTCGTTCGTCCGTCACGGTGCCGAGTGTGCCAGAAACTCCGGGTTGAGCAGGTGCGCCGTGCGCTCGGCCGTTGCGCGCGCCCGGCGCGACGTGACCACGAATCCGAGCACCAGGATCACCACCCCGCATCCCGACAGGAGCCACCAACCGGTATGGCTGGCGGCGGCCAGTCGGTCGCCTGCCGCACCGCCGTGCGCGGTCGAGTCCACTGCCACTCCGGCCGCCGCAGCCAGCAGCGCCCCGACGACCGCCACCCCGAGGGTCTGGCCCACCTGGCGGGACGTCGAGGCGATCGCCGCTGCCACTCCGGCCTGGGCCCGGGGCATGCCCGACACCGCTGCATTGGTGATCGGTGCGTTGACGAAGCCGAATCCGGCGCCGAAGAGCACGTAGGCGAGGAACAGCCACCAGAACGGCGTGGTGCCGTCGATGTGGGCGAGCATGCTGCAGCTGACCGTCAGTCCGATTCCGGCGAGCACGAGGGGGATGCGGGCTCCGCGCGTGCCGACGAGGTGACCGGAGACGGGGGGGATGACCATGGCCATCACCGCCATGGGCAGGGTGTCCAGCCCGGCGTGGAGTGGCGACAGGCCCCGCACCTCCTGGAGGTACAGCGTGTTCAGGAAGAGGAACCCGCCGAGCGTGGCGAAGGCTGCCACGGCGATGACCGCGGCTCCCGAGAAGGGTACCGATCGGAAGAAACGGAGGTCGATGAGCGGCTCCTCGCAACGGTGTTCCCAGGCGAGGAGGCTGACGAGGGATCCGATCGCCACGCCGAACGCGGCGACGATCCACGTAGACGACCAGCCACGGGACGGCAGCTCGATGATCCCGAACGTGAGCGAGGCCATCAGCGCGATCACCAGCACCTGCCCGACACCGTCGATGCGCCGCGCGTGCGGCGCACGCGAGTCGGGCACGTATCGGATGGTGAGCACCGCGGCCACGATCCCGACCGGGATGTTGATCCAGAAGATGGAACGCCACCCGAGCGCGGTCACCAGGAAGCCACCTACGACGGGACCCATTGCCATGCTGACGCCGACCACCGCCGCCCAGACGCCGATGGCCTGTGCGCGCTCGCGAGGGTCGACGAATGTGTTGGTGATGATCGACATGGCGACCGGGTTGAGCATGGAGGCACCGAGCCCCTGGAGCATGCGGAAGGCCACCAGTGCCCCGAGACTCGGGGCCAGGCTGCACAGGAGCGACGCCGTGGCGAAGACCACCAGGCCGACAATGAACGTCCGCTTCCTCCCGAACCGGTCGGCGGTCGACCCCGACAACATGAGGAAACTGGCGAGGACGAGGGTGTAGGCGTCGATCGTCCACTGCAGCCCGGAGACCGAGGCACCGAGATCCCGGCTGATCGACGGGAGGGCGATGTTCACGATCGTGACGTCCAGGCCGACGATCAACAGGCTCATCGAGCAGATGAGCAGGATGCCGATCCGGCGGCGCCGGCTCAACTCGACCGGTGCGGCCGACGTGGTCACCTGGCCATCTAGCTTTCTCACCATTATAGTTATGACAGTATCACTAGTTGCCCGCCGAGCGGTCGCCGCGGATCGCACCCGCCGTCACGCCCCCTACCTCTGAGGTTCTCCGGCGGGATGACGCTTCCTGCGGGACAGCAGGCCGCCCGCGACCAGGAGGAGACCACTGGCGAGCAGGAGTGTGATCATGTCAACCCCGGTGAAGGCGAGGGGCTTCCCGGTGGTGGAGCCGCTACCGCTCCCTCCGCCCGGGATCGGCGGAGCCACCACGGCGGCGGCCGTCGTGGCGTTGTCGCATGGGGCTGGACCGCGCGTCGTGAAGCTGACCGAGGCCATGTTCGTCACCGAGGACAGGATCGACGGCACCGGGGCATCTCACGCCCGAGCCGGTGTGACAGCCCACCCGTAGAATGGAGCGGTGATCCGGGCCCCGTTGCCAGGCGCCGTCGAGGCAGCCCCCGCCGACGCCCCCGGGTCGGACGCGCCGGTCGCCGGTGCGGGCACGGCGACCACGGGTGCGGACGGCATCCCCACGGAGTTCCATCCGGCCGTCGCAGCCTGGTTCCGGCGGCGCTTCCCGGGGGGCGCCACCGAGCCCCAGCGACGGGCGTGGCCCCGGATACTGACCGGTGAGGACGTCCTCGTCGCCTCGCCGACCGGCTCCGGGAAGACCCTGACCGGCTTCCTCGTAGCCATCGACGCCGCCTACCGGGCCCAGTCGGCACCCGCCGCGGCCCCCTCCGACGACACACCGCCGCGGGGGCCCGGCGTCATCTACATCTCGCCGCTGCGGGCGCTGGCCGTCGATGTCGAGGAGAACCTGCGGCTACCGTTGGACGGGATCGCCGCCGAGGCCGAGCGACTGGGCCTGGCGCCACCGCGGCTGACCGTGGCCGTCCGCACCGGTGACACCCCGGCGGCCGAGCGCGCCGCCATGCGGAAGCATCCGCCCGATCTCCTCGTCACCACTCCCGAGTCGCTCTACCTGCTGTTGACCGCCGCCTCCTCCCGGGCCGTGCTGGGCGGAGTGCACACCGTCATCGTCGACGAGGTCCACACGCTGGCCCGCGACAAGCGCGGCTCCCACCTCGCCCTCAGCCTCGAGCGACTGTCCCATCTGGTCGCCGGGCAGGGCGGGCGGCTGCAGCGGATCGGCCTGTCCGCCACGCAGCGCCCGCTCGAGGTCGTGGCCCGCCTGCTGTCCGGCGTCGACCCCGACCACGCCCCGACGGCCGTCATCGACTGCGGGCACGCCCGCGACCTCGACGTGGCCATCGAACTCCCTGGCAGCGAACTCGAGTCGGTGGCCAGCGGCGCCCAGTTCTCCGATGTCCTCGACCGTATTGCCGGGCACGTGCTCGAGCACCGCACGACGTTGGTCTTCGTCAACACCCGGAAGATGGCCGAGCGGGTCGCCCACCAGCTCGCCATCCGGCTCGGAGCCGAGGAGGGCACCGTCGCCGCATCGGGTGGTGAGGTCGATGCCGCGCTCCAGGTGGCGGCCCACCACGGCAGCCTCTCGGCCGCCCGCCGGCGCATCGTCGAGCAGCGGCTCCGGGCGGGTGACCTGCGGGCCCTGGTCGCCACCGCCTCCCTCGAGCTCGGCATCGACGTCGGCCCGGTCGAGCTGGTCTGCCAGATCGGCTCGCCCCGGGCCATCGCCACCTTCCTCCAGCGGGTGGGCCGGGCCAACCACCACGTGGAGGGCACGCCGGCCGGGCGGCTCTACCCTCTGACCCGCGACGAGCTGGTCGAATGCACAGCACTGTTGGCCGGGGTGCGGTCCGGGCACCTCGACGTGCTCCATCCGCCCGTCGCCCCGCTGGACGTGCTGGCCCAGCAGGTCGTCGCCGAGGTCGCCGCGGCGGGTGACTGCGACGTCGACGAGCTGTTCGCGCTGGTCCGACGGGCGGCGCCCTTCGCCGGACTGGAGCGCGAGGAGTTCGATCAGGTCGTGGAACTCACCTCGTGGGGCATCCAGACCGGACGGGGCCGCCGAGGGGCCCACCTCCATCACGATGCCGTCAACGGCCGACTGCGGGCGCGGCGGGGCGCACGGCTGGCCGCTCTCACCAGTGGAGGGGCCATACCGGAGACGGGCGACTACCGGGTCGTCCTCGACCCCGAAGGCGTCACCGTGGGCTCGGTCCACGAGGACTTCGCCGTCGAAGCCACCGCCGGCGACATCTTCCTTCTCGGCACCCACTCGTGGCGGGTCGTCAAGGTGGAGACAGGCACCGTGCGGGTGGTCGACGCCGCCGACCTGCCCCCGACCATCCCCTTCTGGCTCGGTGAGGCCCCCGCCCGCACCGCCGAACTGAGCGCCGAGGTCGGCGACCTCCGCGCCGAGCTCGAGCCGTTCCTGGCCACCGGCGACGGTACCGGTGCCCGGGCCGCCGTGCGCAACCGGGCCGGCGTGAGCGAGGAGGTGGCCGACCAGGTCGTCGCCTACCTGGGAGCCGGCCTCCTGGCACTCGGTGCACTCCCGACCCGAGCGCGCCTGGTGATCGAGCGGGTGTTCGACGACGCCGAAGGCACCCAGCTCATCGTCCACTCCCCGTATGGGGGACGGATCAACCGGGCGCTGGGCCTGGCCCTGCGCAAGCGCTTCTGCGTCTCGTTCGACTTCGAGCTCCAGGCCGCGGCCGACGACGACACCGTCGTGCTCTCCCTCGGTCCCCACCAGAGCTTCCCCCTACCTCAGGTCCCCTCGATGCTGCAGAGCACGACGGCGCACGACGTCCTGGTCCAGGCGGTGCTGCCCCACCCGATGCTGGCCGCCCGCTGGCGGTGGAACCTCAACCGGGCTCTCGTCGTACCCCGGTCGCGCGGTGGCGCCCGCCGTCCCATCCACCTGCAGCGCATGGAGGCCGAGGACATACTGGCCGCCACCTGGCCAGCGCTCGCCGCCTGTCAGGAGAATGCCCCGCCGGGCCCGGTGGCTGTTCCTGACCACGTACTCGTGCGCCAGACGGTGAAGGACTGCCTGACCGAGCCACTCGACGCCGACGGCCTGGTGGAGCTCCTCGCCGAGATGGAGGCCGGCCGGGTGTCCGTGCACTTCGTGGAATCCGCCGAGCCCTCACCCCTGGCCCACGGGATCCTGACCGGCAGGCCCTTCACCTTCCTCGACGGCGCCCCGCTGGAGGAGCGCCGCACCCGGGCCGTGGCGGTACCGCGCGGGCTCGGAGTGCTCGGGCCCGACGGCCTACCGCCCGGCCTCCCGGTGCCCCCCGGCGAACTGGCCGCCTTCGACGCCACGGCCGAGTCCGAGGTCCTCGACCAGGTCCGCCCCGAGCTGCGCGACGCCGATGAGCTGCACGACCTCCTGCTCTCCCTCGTCCTGTGCCGGGAGGTGCCCGCCTGGCGCCCGTGGTTCGACGAGCTCGTCGCCGACGGTCGGGCGGGGCTGGTCGGCGGTCACTGGGCCGCGACCGAGCGACGGCCCAACGCTGTGCTGGTCCACGCCTCGCTGACCGACCCGACGGTCGATGCCGACGAGGCACTGGCCGAGTGCGTGGGTGGCCACCTCGACCTCGCCGGACCGGTGACGGTGGAGCGCCTGGTCGACGAGGGCGTCCTGGCGACGGGCAGCGTGCGTGGGGTACCGGTGACGGAGGCCCGGGCCCGGACCGGTCTGGCCCGCCTGGAGGCGATGGGCTCGGGCATCGAGCTCCCCGATGGTCGCTGGTGTGCCCGGCACCTGTTGGTGCGAATCCACGCCGCCAGCCGGTCCCGGCGCCGGCGGCGCGTCGAGGCGGTTCCTGTGGCCACCTACGTGCGCTTCCTGGCCTGCTGGCAGCACCTGGACCCCGGGGCCCGGGCCGAGGGGCGTGCCGGCCTGCTGTCGGTCATCGAGCAACTCCAGGGCATCGAGGCGCCGGCCGGCGAGTGGGAGCGCCATCTGCTGCCGTCACGTGTCGCTGGCTACGACCCTCGCTGGCTCGACGAGTTGTGCCTGGCCGGCCAGGTGGCCTGGGGCCGGCTGACCCCGCGGACCGAGGTGGTCGCCGAGGGTGACGAACCGACCCACCGCGGCACGGCCACCCCGTCGCCGGCCACACCCCTGGCGCTCGTGTGCCGCGAGGACCTGGGGTGGACGTTGGCCGCCGTGCGGGCCGGTCGTGACGTGGTGGAGCCGTCGGTCGGTGCCTCGGCCGACGTGCTCGCCGTGCTCCGGGCGCGGGGCGCATCCTTCCGCTCCGAGTTTTCGGGGTCGACCGGGCGACTCGGCAGCGACGTCGACGAGGGCCTCTGGGACCTCGTGTCCCGGGGCATCGTGACAGCTGACGCGTTCTCCGCGGTGCGCAGCCTCCTGGTGGGGCGAGCCCGCCGCAGGGGTCCGGGGCGCGCCGTCGCCCGGCGTGCGGCGCTCGGCCGGGCGCGCACCCTTCCCGGCAGCGGCATCGGCGAGGGGCGGTGGTCGCTGCTGCCCGATCCGGCGGTGAGCGGACCGGGGGCCGGGCCGGAGTCGGAGGAGCTCGCCGAGACGGTGGCCTGGCAGCTGCTGGCCCGATGGGGCGTCGTGGCGTGGGAGGTGTGGGAGCGCGAGTCGTACCGGATCCCCTGGCGCGACGTGGTGCGGGCGCTCCGCCGGCTCGAGGCCCGGGGCCAGGTCATGGGTGGCCGGTTCGTGGCCGGCATCTCCGGTGAGCAGTATGCGGCACCGGACGCCACCGAGCTGCTGGGCCAGGTACACCGGGACTCCCGGCGGGCGGCCGAGGTGACCGTGGCCGGTGCCGATCCTCTGAACCTGACCGGCGGGCTCCTGGTCGGGCCACGGGTCCCCTCGGTGCGCAACCGCTCGGTCCGCTACTGCGACGGTGTGCCCGCCGACGCTGCAGTGACAGCCTCCTGACGGCTGACGGCTGACGGCTGACGGGCCGGCCCTGCCCCGAAGCCCCGGTACCGGAGGTCCGACTACCCGGACGTGGAGCGCTGCACTGCCCCCAACTCGTCGGCCCACAACTTGTCCTGCTTCCGCCTGCGCTGCACGACCCATGCGGCCCACGCCCCCAGCGCAGCGAACACGACGAACCCGAGGGTGAGGGCCACTCGGTGCGGATCGGGCCGGAACTGCTCGACCACGAGCACGAGCGCGACTGCCCACGCAGCGATGGCGCCGAAGACCAGCACCGGGTTCCCGAGCGAGTGCGACGGGTGGTCGGCGGTGGCCGACCAGGCCGCATCGGGCTGGGTACCCGCCCGCCGGCGCAGACCTCGGCGGCCGGTCGACGCGGGCACGGCGTCATCCCGTGGCTTCCCGGCGAAGAGGAGCGCAACCGGCGCCCCCACCCGCTCCAGGCGCAAGGCGAGTGCCGGATTCCTCGAGATCACGATGTTGCTGCCGATGGAGAGCACCAGGAAGCCCAGGATGCCGAAACGGGTGAGGAACAGGAGCGGCAGGAACAGGATCAGGATGGCGACCCGCACGATCCTCAGGCCAGCCCGGGAGAGGTTCTGGCGGGCGAGAATGCCGTCGGGATTCGCCCGGGCGGCCTCGGCCAGTACCCGGGTCCCCTCGCGTCCGCGTCCACCGGCGCGGAGTGCGACCCCCAGGTTGTTGAGTGCGGCGTAGTTGCCCGGATCGATCTCCAGCGCCCGCCGACTGGCCGAGATCGCCGCGTCCCAGTTCTTCGCGGAGATCGCCACCACGCTGGCCGTCACCCACGTGGCGACGCTGTTCGGCGCCAGCCTGAAGACGTCCTCCATGGTCCGATCAGCCTCCGCGATCTGCCCGGTCAGGGTCAGCGCCCCGGCCAGGGCGAGATGGCTGTTGGCGTCGTGCGGCGCCAATCGGACGGCCTGCCGGGCACTTCCCAGTGCCTCCTCGCCGAGCTTCCCCCGCTCGCCCTTGGGAAGGCTCCGGGCGAGCGTCGACAGTGCGACGCTGCGCAGTCGGTACCCCTGGGCCGACTCGGGGGACAGTCGGATCGAGTCATCCGCCATCCGGGCCGCATCGGCGAACCGGCCGTCGCCGTGGAGTGCCCGTGCCCATACCCAGTAGGCCCGAGGGTTGTCCGGATCCTTGCGAGCGGCATCGCTCGCCCGTTCCGCCGCGGTCGCGAACCGCTTGACGGCGACGAGCGCCTCCGACTGCGCGAGCAGGGACTCGATGTCGTCGTTCCCCTCAGGCACGGGGTCCGCTATCGACCACGACGCTGACGCAGGTAGGTCGCCAACTCGTCGTACTCACCGGAGGTGTTGGCATACCGGACATGGTTCCGGGCCGACTCGAACCATGGGCCAGTGCTCGACCGGACCGACTGCATCGCCTGGAGGAGCTGTGCGGTCGTGATGGGCTCGACCACCGAGCTCGCGATGGCGTCGGCCAGTCCCAACTCCGCTGCCTCCTGGCAGACCAGGCGCAGATCGGCCCCGGACATTCCTTCCGAGGCGCCGGCCAGCAGGTCGAAGTCGACGCGTCCGAGCGGTCGCTCCCGCAGGTTGGACCGCAGGATCGCCTCCCGAGCCTCGGCATCAGGTGGAAGTACCAGCATCGTCCGGTCGAACCGCCCCGGCCGGCGCAGCGCCGGGTCCACGTCCCACGGCTGATTGGTCGCCCCGATGACGAAGATCCCCTCGTTCGAGTTCTCGACCCCGTCGAGTTCGACGAGCAGTTGTGCCACCACGTTGCGGGCGGCACTGCGGCCCAGGTCCATCCGCGAATGGCCGATGGCGTCCAACTCGTCGAAGAACAGCACGCACGGTGTGCTCCGACGGGCCATCTCGAAGAGCTCGTGTAACTGCTTCTCCGAGTTGCCGAGCCACATGTCGAGCACTTGGTGGAGCCCGACGGTGGCGAACCGGGCTCCCAGTTCGCCGGCCACGGCCCGGGCCAGGAAGGTCTTCCCACAGCCGGGAGGTCCCCACAACAGGAGTCCGCCCCGCATCTCCGCGCCATACGCCTTGCGGAGTTCGGGATTGCGCATCGGGGCGAGGAACGACCGCTCCAGGCGCTCCTTGACGTCGACGAGCCCGCCGACCTCCGCGAGCGTGATCGCCTCCGGATACCCGGCATCGGCGAGCACCTCCTTCAGCAGCTGGTCCCAGGCGTCCGGGGACCCGTCCCCTGCATCGGGGGCAACGGGCACCGGCGTCTCACCAGCCGTCGGTCCGGCGGACGCAGGGGTCGGTGCCCTGTCGGCCTGGGCGCTCGACGCACCGGTCAGCGAGGCGTGCAGCCGTGCCCACCCCGGTGCTCGAGCATCGTCGAGGAGCAGGCCGGCCTCGGCGGCGAGGCCCAGCGCGCCGAGGTCGTCGGGCGCATCGAGCAGGACCGTCTCCGCATGGGTCAGCGCCTCCGCCGGGCGACCGGCATCGAGCAGCAGTCCACCCAGGTGGATCCGCAGTGCCGAGTTGTCCGGATCCGCAGCCACCGCCGCTTCGATCGCACTGATCACTTCGGGGTCGATAGCCACCTCAGGGACATCGTATCGGCCACAGCCGCCCCCGAACCGAGCGGACACCGCCCACCGTCGACACCGTTACCGCTCCGGCCCATGGTGCGATCGCCTACGACCGCATAGGGACTCCACAAGGTGCCGACCCGCGGTCGGACGTCCTGTCCGGCGACCCGCACGCGCTACGCGATGAGCTGCAGGGCGGAGATCCCCACCACCGGCGCGTTCAGGCTCCTGCCCGCCAGCCCGCCGGAATACCCGGCACCGCCGAATGCGAAGACGCCACCGTCCGTACTGGTCAGCCAGTAGCCCTGACCGCCCGTCGAGGTGATACCCACGACCGGCGCATCCGGCGTGGCGGGCAGCGAACCCTCGTCACCCGCCGTCCCGTAGTTGTGCACGTGTCCGTTGACCTTGGCCAGCCAGTAGCCGCCGTCACCCTGAGCGGCCAGACCGACCGTCGTGCCTCCGGTGCCGGCCAGTGAGCCCAGGAAGGTGGCGTCGCCGTAGGCGAACACGCCGCCGTCGGCGCCGACCAGCCAATAGCCCCCGCCGTCGGGCGTGGCCGTGATGGAGACGATCGGCGCGGCAAGCGCCTGTCCAGCCATGGAGCCGAGGAAGCTGGCTCCGCCGAACGCGAACACACCCCCGTCGGCTGCGACCTCGTAGTACCCGCCGCGTTCCGGGTCGACGGTCATGCCGACCACCGGGGCGTTCAGGTGCCGACCTCCCATGGAGCCGAGGAACGGTGCGGCGCCGAAGGCGAAGATCCCGCCATCGCCAGCCACCTCCCAATAGCCGCGCCCGGCGGCCGGGGCCCGGGTGGCTAGGGAGCTGGGTGCGAGGAACCCGGGTCCGTCGACCGCCAGACCGACCACTGGGGAGTTCAGGTGCTGCCCGGCCATGGAGCCGAAGTACTGGGCGCCGCCGAAGGCGAAGACGCCTCCATCGGCCGCAGCGATCCAGTAGCGATCTGCGGTCGGCGGGACCTGCGGGGTGAGCGCGCCACCGACCGTCGAGCCGAAGGTGCTGTCGCGACCGGTCCCGCCCCTCACGTCCTGCGAGGCGGACGCCTGAGGCGTCCCGACGGGAATCGTCGCCAGCGCGCACGCGGCCAGCGCGGTGATGCCGGCGAGGCTCACGATCCTTCGGATGCGGTGGGCTCCGGATGGGGTCGTTGCGTTCGGCGTCGAGTCGGATCCCCGCACGATGTGCCTCCTTGTCCGGTTGGTCCGGGTTGCCGACCGGGCGCCAGGCCCGGACAGTCGACACCTGGCTCCGACTCCCCCGGTGGAGTTTCCCGGACCGTTGTGTGAACGCTAGCGGGGCACCTCGTCCGGGAGGGCGACCACGTGGTCATCGTCGGGCTCCGCACCGTCGCACCGCACGCCGGCTGATGGTTCCCGGGTTCCTGCGTGCCTATGCGGCGACCGCTTGGAGCTGTTGCAGACTGGCGACCTGGTTACTGGGCGGAGCCGTGACGGACACCGGCGTTCCGTAGTTGGTGAAGTCGACGACGACCGACTCCTGGACCGCCGGCGAGCTCGAGCTTGCGGGGATCACCATGTGCAGGGTGAGCCGTCGCAACTGTCCGGTCGGGTTTACGTAGACCTTGAACGTGACACCGCTACTGCCCAGGATCTGCTGGACCTCCGCCAGGTCGGCCTGCGGGACACCGAGGGTGGAGCTCTGGCCGGCGATCAGGGACGGGGAGATGGACACGTTGTACGCGGTCACCGGGGTCGAGCCGATCGCGCCCACCCCTACCTTCGTGACCGTTGCGCCCTTCGCCGCGAGGATCCGCAGCATGTCGGCGACATTGGAGACCTGGAGCCCCGACGAGTTCGAGGCGGAGGTCGGTTGCGAGACCCATGTCTTTCCGGGCAGTGCCGTCGAGATGCCCGGGTAGCTCAGGTAGGTCGTTCCGTCGACGACGACGACGGACAGCGAGGCGCCCGTGAGCTGCGGCACGCCCTGGACCGTCATCGCCAACTGCATCGCACTGTTGGCCAGATCGGCGGTACCGGTGGCGGCGATCCCTACGCTGCGCGCGCCGACGGTGGCGTTGACATGCATGCCGATGTCGGCGGAGCTCTGGGCCAGGCTCGTGCGCGTCGCGCTCAGGATCACGGCGCTCGGAGTGGCCCTCGACGGCGACGGCGACGATGACGGCGAAGCCGAGGGTGACGACGAACACGCGGTGACGCAGAGTCCGACGGCGACGATCGACCCGAACAATCCGATTCTGCGGGACATGGTGGCCTTTCTCGAACGTCGTGGCTCGGACTCCTCCCGAGACTTCCGACGCGTGCGATGCACCCATCGGTATCGGACGACGACGGGGGTTCCTTGAGTCGACCCGCAGCGTTCCGGTGGCAACGAGCCCGAGGTCCTCCCTCGTCCGTGGAATCGGGGGGTCCGGAGTCGTCGTCGTGGGACGACCGATCGCAGAGTGTTGGGCCGAGGACTACCCGCCGAACTTCACTCAGCGAGTGCCGTAGGCGCCCACGAAGTTGTCCAGTGCCGCGGTGCACAAGGAGTGCTGGCTGTTCGGGAGCGTGCACGTCTCGATATAGCTGCTGTCGTTTGCAGCAGTCGCCAGGTGGTACGTCACGACACCGTTGGCCGGGTAGACGCCTCCCGAGCCGGCGCCGGAGCCCTTGACGCCCGGCGGGTCCAGGAACCCGACGATCCCGTCGCCGATCGCGTCGGACGACTCTCCGGCGTAGGGGCCGGGGCAGGCAGACGGGGTACCCGCGTAGTCGACGGCGCACCGGCTCGCCGCCGCGGTGAACAGTGGCGTCGTCTGCGCATAGAGACAACCGGCACATGCGCTCGTCTGACCGCCGACGACCTGTTCGCCGGTATCGGGCGTGGTGCCGGAGGCCGTGGGGTCGGGCTGCCCCTGTGGGTAGGCGGCGATCTCGCTCGTACCGTCGGCGCCGATGGTGGCGGAACAGGCCCAGCCGGTCGGCGCCAGGATCTGCATCCGGCCCTGGGCATCGGTGTAGACGGCGATCTGGTCCACCAGGTTCGAGGGGACCGATTGCACCACCGGTGACGGCAGACTCGGCGTACTCGTCGGTTGGATTCCGTACGTCGTAGGACAGACGACCTGTGGGAGCTCGGCCGAGGCCGTGGAAGCCGCGGCGGGTGCGAACGTCGTCGTTGTTCGAGCGGCCGCAGTCGTCGTCGTCACACCGGGCTTCGCCCCGGTGGTCGTGGTGCTCGAACTGGTGGCACCACCGCACGCAACGAGTAGGAGGGGTAGGGCTCCAAGTCCCATCGAGGTGAAGATGCTCCGCCGCACTGGCAACCTCCTGGCAACTGTCCGCTGAGACGATTGTGCACCAGTTCGGCACCTACGGAACGGCGACTCGCGTCGCTGCAGGCGTCGATGACCTGGAGGCGATCCGCGCGGATGCTGCCCTGGACGCGGAACATCCCTCTTCCGGGCCCGGGGACCCAGCAATCGGGACTTCCGTCATCGCATCGGTCCCACCCCCGTCGACGTGCAGGAGCCGGTCAGCAACTGCGAGCCGACACCGGGACCGTCGATGCCCACGTTGCTGCGACTCCCAGAGCGGACGGCCTCCATCGACGAGCCACTGCGCGATCGGCCAGCCGGCCGCAGGGCAACCTAGGGTTTCCGCATGACGTTCATGACGAGGCACCGTCCGAACTTCCGGAGCGCACTCACCCTCCTGGTGACGGTGGCAGCCATCGGCATCATGACGACCAGCATCCGGGCCTACGCCGTCCAAGCCTTCGTCGTCCCATCGCCCTCCATGACCCCCACCCTGCAGATCGGGGACCGGATCGTCGTCGACAAACGTTCCTCCACCATCCACCGGGGCGACATCGTGGTCTTTCACCGGGCCCCGGGTGATCACGATCCGCAGTACCCAGTCCTGGTGAAGCGCGTCATCGGCCTGCCTGGCGAAACCATCTCACAGGTGGGCGGCACGATCGAGGTGGACGGAGTTCCGCTCCAACAGCCATGGCTCCCGACCCAGACCGGCATCTGTGCGCAGCCGTCGATCCCGGTGAAGACGGAGGCCATCCCCCCAGGCCAGTACTTCGTCATGGGGGACTGCCGCGGGGACTCCGAGGACAGCCGCTACTGGGGGACGGTCCCGGTGGGGAACATCATCGGGAAGGTGGTGGCCATCGTCTGGCGCAATGGCCACCCCTTCATCCACTGGTTCTGACCGCTCGCAGGAGCCGACCAGAGGTGTTCGGATAGGGGGGCCGAGAACCCGCTCCTTCAGCATCGACCCACTGACATGGTCCGTCGATACTCCGCTGCCGTGCGGTCAGGTCTGCGTCGCACATCCCCGGGGCGCCCTCCCCCGCGAAGCACGAAGTCCCAGCGGCGGACGACTGGAACTTCCGGTACTGCTTCGGTGTTGCTTTCGCAAACCCCTGGTGGTGGGGTGTTCTGTGAGGGGTGTGACCAGGACCGATGCGGGCCCCGGCCGAGCGGTTTCATCCGCCGACGGCCAGATTTTCATCTTTTCGGGTAACCGCGCTGTTCCGAGCGGGTTATGGCCCCAGTTGTCGTCCCGTCGCCGCCATGGGCTGTTAGCGAGTATGCTTACAGGCGTGGGTGGTGCAGCAACTCTCATCCGGGAGGCACGCGAAGGGGCCGGACTGTCCCTGCGCTCGTTGGCCGATCGCTCGGACGTGTCGTTCACCACGATCTGCCGCATCGAACATGGCCAGGTCGACCCAACGACTGGCACGCTGCGCAAGCTGCTTGGTGCGATGGGACAGGACCTCGAACTCCGACGGCGCCCCGTCCCCCGAGGTCCGCAGCTCGCCGAGCTCGCCGATGCCTGGTCAACTGATCGCGCTGGTCAGGACCGGCCAGATTGGACGCGACTGCGCACCTTCCTTGACTATCTCGCACGTCGTCCGGAGCTGGCCGAGCCGGCGATCCGTTCCAAGCCGCCGGCCTCAGGGTCGACGTTCTTCGACAGTCTTCTTGCCGGTATCGCTGAGAAGATCGCCGACGACGCGGCCGGCACTCGACCAGCCTGGACCAAGCGAGTCCCCGCACTCACCGAGATCTGGGAGAGCTTCGGAACGCCGCGCATGCGTGCTCAGGCAGAAGCGACTGCACCGCATCAGCTGGCCCTCCGCAACATCTACATCCCGACGACCAGCCTGTGGAGACACTCGGCCTGATGGCGGAGCGTCAGCTCAGTGGGCCAGAGATCCGCGGGCTCATCGAAGAGGTCGCCGCGCGACTCGCCCCAGAGGGCCCACAGCACACCGTGATCATCGTTGGTGGTTCCCTGTTGGCCTGGAGAGGATTGCGCTACACCACCGAGGACGTCGATAGCGTCCGCCGTCTGGATGCCGAGCTGCGGGCGGCCGTTGCCAGCGTCGCACCCGAACACGGACGTTCCCCTACATGGCTCAACGCGAATGCTGCCTGGTTCATCCCGGCGACCTTCGATCCCGACGCGTGTGAGGTCCTCCTCGACCACCCACGGTTGCTAGTCCTCGGGGCGCCCATCAGGGATGTATTCGTCATGAAGATGTACCGGAGCGATCCCAACGACCACGACGACATGGTCGTGAGGTGGCCACTGACAGGATTCGCCCACGCCAAGAGGTGGTCGACGCGTTCTTCGCTGCCTACCCCCACGCCCCTGAGGATGAGTATCTCGACACACCCGTCGTCGACGTCGCAGCGCGGGCCGGCTACGACATCGCGCGCCGATGACGGAGTTGGCTGGCTCGTTGTCACTGGCACACGACCACGGGTCCGTAGGCCGTCAGGGCTCGGCTCCGACGAGGCGTGCCCTGGAACATCTGCAGTTCTTCGTTCCAGCCCTGTTCGCCACCGCCCCGGCGGAGCCCCCACTGGCTGCCCGGGGCGCTGTCGCGCTCGGCGTGCGGTGGTCTGGCGGGGCCCGCGAGCCGCCTGAGGGCGGTCGGGGGTCCAGACAGCCGAAAGTCCCCGGATCCGGGGCCTGGGGCCTCGGTTCCGGGGACTTTCGATTTCAGTGTCCGCAAGCGTCTACGAACACCTGTTGGTGGCGGGGGCAGGATTTGAACCTGCGACCTTCGGGTTATGAGCCCGACGAGCTACCAGACTGCTCCACCCCGCGGCGTGGAGGAACACAGTACCACTCCCCCGAGGGCCACCGTCCAGCAACCCGTCATCGGACGGCGGCGGTCGCGGGCTTCCTGCTCAGCTGCTCAGGCCGGCGATAGCCGCCTGGGTCGGGCTGGTCGTCGTGGTCGTCGTCGTGCTGGCCACCGGACCGCCGGTCAGCGCCTGCACCTGCTGGAGGAACGTCTCGAGCGAGTTGATGTCGTTCTGGTAGGCGCCGAGGTCGCCAGCCTTGAGGTCGGCCTGGGACTGCGTGTAGGCGGCCTGGGCCTGGGCCAACAGCGCCTCGGCCTGCGGCGACAACGTCGTCGAGGATCCGCCCGTCGTCGGACTCACCTGCACCGGCGCCGAGAACAGCTGCGTCAAAGCCGCAGACAGGCTGTTGCCGATAGCGGCCGGCTGGTTGCCGTAGACGGCAATGACCCGCTGCAGGACCGGGAAGGGGTTCCTGGACGATTCGACGTAGACCGGCTGCACGTACAGCAGCGCGTTGGCCACCGGGATCATCAGCACGTTACCGAGCAGAACCGACGATCCGTTCTGGTTGAGGAGCGAGATCTGGCTCGACACCCCTGGCGTCGCGCTGATCTTGGCTGCCACGATGGCCGGACCGTTGACAGGGTTGTCCCGTGGCGTCACGAACATCTGGAGCTGGCCGTAGTGAGCAGGGTCCGATCCCGCCACCATGAACCCGGACAACGTCTGGATCTGGCTACCCGTCGACACAGGCACGAGCGCGTCGATGAGGTTGAACGACTGGTTGGTCTCCCCCGGAATCCGCATCACCTGATAGATGGGAGACATCCGGACCAGCTGTCCCGTCGACACGACCTGACCCTGGGCGTTGACGGTCTGCGTCGTGGCCAGCGCCTGGCTCGGCGACCCCGAGCCGGGGTCGGGCGACAGCGTCCAGGCGTCGGCGGCGCTGTAAAAGCTGGCCGCCTTGACGATGTGGTACTTGCCGTACATCGTCGCCTGGACGGTGAAGATGTCCTCCGGGTAGCGCAGATGGGCGCGGAGTTCGGAGGGCATCTTCGACGCCGGGGTGAACATCTCCGGGAACGCCTTCTCGTACGTCCGGATGATCGGGTCACTCGGATCCATCACGTAGAACGTCATCTTGCCCGTGTAGGCGTCGATGACGACCTTGACCGAGTTCCGCACGTAGTTGAAGGTGCCACTCAGACCGCTGCCCTGGGCCACCGCGCTCGTGTCGGCGTTCTGGGCGTACGGATAGTTGTCCGTCGTCGTGTAGGCGTCCTGCACCCAGTCGATGTGGCCACCGATCAGCACGGGATAGGGATCGGCGTCCAGGTTCAGGAACGGGGCCGCCTTGGACACCCGGGCCTGCACACCACGGTCGAACATGAGCCGGGAGTCGTTGGTGATCTGGCTCGAGATGAGGAGGTTGAGGTCGTTGAACCGGACCGCGAACATCACCTGCTTGAAGAACGAGGACAGCTGCACGCCGCCATCGCCCTTGTAGTGGACCTCGATGTTCTGCCCGGTGGAGGTCTGGTAGTCGATCTCGGGCTGCTTGGTGTTGGCGACCACGTAGCCGGTGTTGTTGAGGCCGAAGTAGACCGACGGCTGGACGATCGTGGGCAGGCCTTCGGTCGACGTCGGGGGCACGTTGCCCACGGCGAACTGGGGGGTCCCGGACGAGGTCGCGACATTGGCGGGCGACACGATCATCCCGTACCCGTGGGTGTACTGGAGTGTCGTGTTGACCCATGACGTCGAAGGCAGGTCCTGGTCGTTGATCTCCCGGACGCCGACCACCGTCGGGGTCTCGACGCCGTTCACGTCGTAGCGGTCCATCGCCAGGCTGTTGAACTGGTAGTAGGAGCGGGTGTCCTGCTGTTTGTCGTACGTGGGCTGCGTCTCGAGCGGATCCCACAACCGGACGTTGGCGAGTGTTCCGCCGTCGGCTGACAGCTCGTCGGCGGTGAGCGACGACGAGGCCGCGTAGGGCTCGCTCGTCACGTTCCGGATCCCCATCGCCGCACGGGTGGCGTCGATGTTGCGCTGGATGTACGGACGCTCCAGCGTGTTCTGGGCCGGGTTCACCTTGAGGGCCTGGACGGCGGCGGGGTAGATGGTGCCCGCCGTCAGGGCGACGAGGAACCAGAGTCCGACGCCCAGGATCGGGAGGGCCCAACCCTGCCGGCGGATGTTGTAGATCAGCAGCGCGGCGGCGGCCAGCGACACGAGGATGAGCAATTCCAGGGCGGGCAGCCGGGCGTGCACGTCGGTGTACCCCGCACCCTGCACGTACCCGTTGGACGACAGGTCGAGGTTGAACCGGGCCAGGTAGTAGCCGACGGCCTTGGTGAGCGCGATGAGCCCGAGGATGACCGACAGGTGGGCCTTGACCGCGGGGCGCACCCGGGGCCGGGGGCCCTGCATGCGGATGCCGCCGTTGAGGTAGTGGCTGAGCGCGGTCACCAGCAGGACGACGACGAGTGCCACCAGTGTCCAATGGATGACGAACTGCTGGAACGGCAACGTGAAGACGAAGTAACCGACGTTGCGATGGAACTGGGGGTCGGTGGCGTCGAACGGCGTGCTGTTGCGGAAGAGGATCCAGTTCTGCCACTGACCGAGCGCCTGCGACCCGACGATGAGGGACAGGACGACGACGACGACCGCCCGCAGCCATCGCGAGTAGGGCCCGATGACCTCGCGGTAGCGCTTGACGAATTCATCCTCAGCGTCGATGGACGGGCCCTTCGGGGCCAACCGCTCGGCCACCAGGAGACTGACCAGGAGGAGCACCGCGAAGATGGCGCTGAAGGCCGCCATCAATCCGACCTTGACCTCGAACAGCTTCAGCCAGACGGAGTGCAGATTGATCGAGGAGAACCACAGGGCATCCGTGTAGAAGACGGCGAATGTGTGGAGCGATGCGAACAGGATGACGAGCACCACCACCACGGCGATGATCCAACGACGACCACGATGGGTCGACGGACGTGTGGCCGCGGGCATGTCACTCGGAGTGCGCACGGAGGCAGCCTAGGGGGTCGCCGGTGCGAGCAGGCATCGACAGCCCGGGTGGGCCGGCGGGTACGCGTGCCCGGTGGGGAACTCTTCGCCCGGGGCCTGGGCCCCATTGAGCCCGTTGTCCTCACAGTCGGGACACGGGGTGCCGTCGGCCGCGGCCACGGCCAGCCATTCGAGCTGGGTCCCCCCGGTGCCCACGGCGGCCAGGGTTCCGAGCGACACCGCAGCCACCACGTGATCGCCGGCCAGCCCCTCGATTCGCTCGCCCTTCCACTCGCGATAGGCCGACCCGACGTGTTCGGTCACGACCGACTCCTCGGCACCGTCGAGACCGTCGGGCTCCGTCAGGCGGCGGCGCAACGGCAGGACGATCGACTCGGCCAGTTCGTGGGCGATGCCCAGGAGGGCATCGGCCGACGGCCGGTCCTCGGAACCACCGGCGAGTGTGGCACCGGCGGCGGCAGCCTCCTCGAGGAGTGGCAGGGCGGCGGTCGTGAGCGAATCAACGTGCTCCGTCTCGTCGGGCAGCAGGTCGGGGGACCAGGAGGTCCCCTTGGCCCGCAACTGGTCGAGCAGGTCGTTCTGGCTGTCCTGGAGTGCCCGCTTCAACCGTCGGGACAGTCCCGTCACGATGGGGGCGATCAGCTCGTCCCGCTCGACGGCGAGCGGGTGCCGAGCCTCAGGTGGGCCGTCGGATCCCTCGTCGTCGGTGGTGGCTCCGTCCCCGTCGGCCTCCTCAACCTCAGCCGCGACGGCTTCCGCAGGCACCGGTCCGTCGGCGGGTGGCCCGTCGGCGTGGCCGCCCGATCCCTCGGGATCGGCTTCGCCCTCGTCCCCTTGGGCGGCACGCAGCTTGGCGAACAGGGCGTCGACCTTCTCCACGGGAGCGGCTGGAGCGGACCCGCTCGCCGGCTCTCCGCCAACCTCGGCGTGATCGACGACGGCTTCGACTTCTGCCTCGACGACGGCTTCGACGTCGACAGTCGTGTCGGGTTCTGCCGTTGCCGGCAGGTCATCTGCCGCCGCCTCTTCCGCGAGGAGGGCCACGGCCAGCTCCTCGGGGGTCTGGTCGTCGCTCCGGCTGGCCAGCTCCCGACCGGCGACCTCCGCGGCCAGGCGTGCCTCGTTCTCGGCGTTGAAGAGGTCCTCGGCGATGGAGTCGACGGCGTGTCGGACCTCGGTGATCGTCTCGGCCAGCCGCTCCCGTCCCGCCCGGAGCTGCTCGATCTGCGCGTGCAGGACCTTGCGGCGCCGCGACAGGTCGGCCAGCACCCGGGCACGGAGCTGCTGAGCCTCTTCGACCATGACCCTGCCTTCGGCACGGGCCCGCTCGGTCAGCGCCTCGGCATCGGCACGCACCTTGTCGAGCGAGGCGGACACCTGCTGCTGCGTCCGCTCCTGTAGTGACGCCGCGGCCGCCTCGGCTTCGGCCGTGCGCTCGGCGAGCAGCGCATCCGCTCGGGCCTGGGCCTGCCCGTTGATCTCGGTCGCCTCGCTCAGGAGGCGTTCGGAGCCGGTCCGCGCCTCGGACACCAGGCGCTCGGACTCGGCCGTGGCGTTGGCGACCATCTCCGCGGCAGCTTCGTGTGCGCTCTGCAGCACCCGCGCCGTCTCCTTACCGACCGCGTTGGTCAGCATGGCGTCGTCAATGACGGGGTTGGCGGCGCGCTCCTCGGCCGACTCGAGGGCGAGGCGGAGCTCCTGCTCGCGCTCGGCCAGTCCGCGCAGTCCTCCCGCAAGCGACTCCAGGTAGTCGCGCACCTCGGTGGGATCGAACCCCCGGCGGACGGACGCGAACGTGTGCCGGGCGACGTCGTCTGGGGCCAGGTGGGGTGACGAGGTGATGGTCATCCGGCGTTCCTCAGGCATGGCGCAGAGCCTACGACTGCCGCCCGCCCAATCGGCTCATCCCGCGGCGTTGCTGGCCGCAGCGTCGAGCGTGCCGGTCGGGACGTGGCCGCCATTGGCCGCCAGCACCCGAAGGGCCTGGTCGAGCGTCGAGACGGCGTAGATCTTGAGCCCGGGGCGGTCCTTCGACCTGGCCGCCCCGTACTCCTGGGGAGGCACGAGGAAGATGGTGGCTCCGGCGTTCTCGACGGCGACGGTCTTCTGGGCAACGCCGCCGACGTCGCCCACGTCGCCCGACGCGTCCATCGTCCCGGTGGCCGCAACCTTGTGGCCGCCGGTGAGGTGCCCCCCGCCCAGGGTGTCGATGACCCCGAGGGTCATGGCCAGGCCCGCCGAAGGTCCGCCGATGTCGACGACGTTGATCGAGACGGGAAACGGGTAGCTGTAGGCGACCTGGTCCTGGGGCTCGATCCCCACCGACACCACGACCTTCTCCCCATCGACGTCCACGACCGTCCGTCGCAGGGTGAGGGTGACGGGCCCCGGGGGCGCCGTGCCGTTGCGCCGGACCGTGAAGATGACCGACTGCCCGCTCCGGTACGGGGTCAGAGCGGTCTCGAGCGCGAGTGCGGTGGGCGTCGACTTGCCGTCGACCGCGGTCACCACGTCGCCGACATTGAGGACCCCGTACGCCGGCGTTCCGGGGAACGTACCGGCGATGACTGCACCCACCGGGACGCCCGGCACCGGATACCCGAGGTGTCGGAGCGACGCGACCTTGGCCGCCGTCTCGGCCTGCGACATCTGCAGTGCGCCCTGGGCGTCCAGCTCACCCGGCGATACGCCACCGGTGACCGACGGCACCGAGTAGAGGGCGGTGTCCGACTGGAGTTTGAAGAAGAGGTAGCTGAGCGCGGTCACCCGGGCCTCCTCGACGTCCGTCAGGAGGACGGGGTCGGCCACCGGGTGCCCCTTCCCCGGAGGGACCGTGATGAAGGGTTGGACCGCCTGCGCGGTTCCGGGCTGGATGGCGTAGTAGTTCAGGTTGATTCGCGAGGCGACGAAGACGCCGAGGACCACGACGAGGGCGACTCCCCAGAACACCCAGCGGAGGCTGTGCCTCTTTCTGATGGGAGTCTGGCGGACGATCTCGTCCTCACGCGGGCCCGTGCCGTCGATCATGCGGAACTCGGGCACCGCCGTCGGAGCGGCAGAGGGGCCGCCGGCCGGAGGAGCCGGTGGTGGTGTCGCTGCGTCGGGCGGGACCGGTGGCACGGGGGTGTCCTCGGGACCGCGGCCGCTGGGCGCCGAGGGGAAGAGGCGCTGTGCCGCCGGGTCCCGTTCCTCCGCTGCGTCCGGCGTGGTCGGGTGCTCGTCGTCGGTCATAGTGGTGCCGTGCAGCCTGCCACGGAACCGGACGATGGCGATGTCACCGCGCGACGCCGCGTGGTGGCGGTCGCCGGCCACGTCGGCGATGCCACCACCGCCCGTGCGGGCCTGATCGACCCCGCCCCGACCGTGCGGGCGACCGCCCTCGGGGCACTCGAGCGGTTGGGCGTACTCGAGGACACCGAGCTGGCCGCCGGCCTCGCCGACCCCGATCCGTCCGTGCGTCGCCGGTCGGCGGAGTTGGCCGCCAACCATCCCAGCGTTCCGGTGGCGGCGCTGCTCGCCGATCCGGATCCCTCGGTCGTCGAAATGACGGCGTGGTCCCTCGGCGAACGTCAGGAGGCCGGCGCCGTCGGGGCACTCGTCCGCCTCGTACCGACAGACGGCGGTCACGACGACCCGCTCTGCAGGGAGGCCGCGGTGGCCGCACTCGGTGCGATCGGCGACCCCGGAGGTCTACCCGCCGTGCTGGAGGCGCTCAACGACAAGCCGGCCGTCCGTCGTCGGGCCGCGGTGGCCCTGGCCGCCTTCGACGGACCCGAGGTCGACGACGCCCTCCGCCGTTGCCTCGACGACAGGGACTGGCAGGTCCGTCAGGTCGCCGAGGACCTGCTCGCCATCGACTGAGCGGTGCGGGCCGGCCCGGTACGTCGGGCGGCCGTCACACTTCCGCGGCGGCGAAGATCGGGCGCAGGCTGTCGAACGAGTCGAGGCACAGACCGGCACCGCGGACCACGCACTCGAGCGGTTCGTCCACGACGTGGACGGGCACCTCGGTAGCCGCGGCCAGCCGTTGCGCGAGCCCACGCAGTCGGGACCCGCCGCCGAGCAGGTGGATCCCCTCGTAGATGATGTCCTGCGCGAGTTCAGGCGGCGCCTCGGCCAGGCAGCCGAGCACCGTGTCGACGATCAGCTCCACCTGCTCGGACAACGCGTACCGGATCTCCTCACCGGTCAGCACCACCGTGCGGGGCTCGCCGGTGGTCACCTCCCGCCCCTTCACCTCGGCCCGCATCTCCTCGTCGAGAGGGAGTGCCGAGCCGATGCCGATCTTGAGCTCCTCACCGGTGCGGTCGCTGATGGCCACGCCGTGCTTCTGGCGGACGTACTCCTGGATGGCCGCGTCCATGTCGTGCCCGCCGCAACGGACGGCCCGGTAGGCCACGATGCCGCCGAGCGAGATCACCGCGGTCTCCGTGGTACCGCCGCCGACGTCAACGACCATGCTCCCGACCGGCTCGTGGATGTCGAGTCCGGCACCGATGGCCGCGGCCATCGGCTGCTCGATCAGGTGGGCCGCGGCCGCGCCTGCCCGGCGGGTCGCCTCCTTCACGGCTCGCCGCTCCACCGAGGTGATGGCCGACGGCACGCAGATCAGGACCCTCGGCCGATTCAGCTTCGTGACCCCGGCCCGCCGCAGCAGGAGGCGGATGGTGCGCTCGGTGATGTCGAAGTCGGTGATCGCCCCTTCGCGGAGCGGGCGGACGGCGACGATGTACCCGGGCGTGCGCCCGATCAGATGGAGGGCCTCGTCACCCACCGCGAGCACCTCGTGGGTCCGGGTGTTGAGGGCGATCACGGTGGGCTCCTCGAGGATGACCCCCTTGCCCTTGGCGAACACCTGGGTATTGGAGGTCCCGAGGTCGATCGCGAGGTCCCGGGCCACCCCCTCATCGTAGGGCGGTCCGGACGGCCCGCGGGCAGGCCCCTCACGCCGCGCACCCCGGCGGGCCCGGCGCGCCGTCCTTTCCGACCCCGTGATCGGTAACCTTCGCTCCGTGCTCGGGGACCCACCAGACGACGCAGACGCGCCGATCGACGACGGTGACGACGACGGCCCCCTACGGGGCTGGGTCCCCCGGGACGACCGACTCTGGCTCCACCCGTCCGAGCGCGCCGGGACACCGGGTGCCCAGGCCGTCCGGACCGGGCACCAGACGGCGCGACCGGCGGGGGGGCGGTGGGTGGTGGGCGGACTGGCCGCATGCGTCGCCTTCACCGTGGTGGTCGTGGGGATGGTCCTGGTCACGGCAGACGGTTCGCAGGACGCCTCGTCACCGAACGGGACATGGGTCACCGGCGTGCCCACCACCGAGGTCGACCTGAGCAGCCTCACCACCACCCGCCACATGACGGCGGTGGCCGAATCGACGCACGCCTCCACCGTCGCCCTCATCGTCGACCGCGCCGGGCGCACGACCGTCGGGACCGGCATCGTGGCCGAGGCCGGCGGCATCGTGGTCGGGCTCCAACCGACGCTGGCCGGCGCCCGCAGCATCACCGTCGTCGAGCCGGACGGGACGCGTCAGCCGGCCGTCCTGGTCGGCGCGGACGCCACCACCGGGATCACCGTCCTGCGCATCGGCGACGACCTGCCTCCCGCCACGTTCTCCACCTCCGACCCGTCGACAGGCTCGGTGGCGGTGGCCGAAGCCGAGGAGGGAGGTGTCGGTCGCGACGCGTCACCGACCGTGCGTCTCTATGCCGGGACCGTGGTCTTCGCCGGCGTGGCGACGGACACGTGGCAAGGCGGCGAGTTCTGCGCCACCGGCGTGGACGCACCCCTCTCGACCGGCGACCTCGGCAGTCCACTGGTCGACGCCAACGGCGCCGTGTCGGGCATCCTCGACGACGTCCAGGGGACGGGGCGCAGTCGCACCTCGTTGTTCCTGCCCGCCGAACTCGTCCGTGACGTCACGGACCAGATCGTGAGCCACGGCTGGGTCGTCCACGGGTCGCTCGGCGTCGGCGTCGTGGACCCGACCCCGGGTTCGGGGCACGACGGCGCCGAGGTCAGCTCCGTGGCGGCCGGAGGTGCCGCCTCCCAGGCCGGACTCCAGCCCGGTGACCTGCTGGTCGGCGTCGACGGGTACTCCGTGCGGTCGGTGGCCGAGCTGGCCACCCGCCTCTACGGCGACCCGCCCGGGTCCGAGCTCCGGGTCACCGTCGAACGGGGCGGCACCTCGTTCAATGCCGTCGTCGTCCTCACGACCTGACGCACCCGACGGCGGGCCGGGCGGACCGCCGTCCCGAACGGGGGTGGACCGCCGTAGCATGGACCCATGACACCGTCCGACCCCGGGGACGCCGGCAATCCGTTCCAGTCACTGCTCGGCGACCTGATGAACATGCTCGGGTCGAACGGACCCGACCAGTGGGAGATGACCCGGTCGTTCGCCCTCAACGTGGCAACCGGCGGGACGCCGGAGTCGAACGTCGAGCCGCTGCATCGCATCCAGGTCGAGCAGCTGTCACGTGTCGCCGAGCTCAACGTCATGGAGGCGACCGGCTTGCCGGTCACACCGGACGGCCGGCGCCTCACCTGCGTGCCCGTGGGTCGCGGCGACTGGACGATTCGGGCCCTCGAGTCGTGGCGCCCGGTCCTCTCGGCGCTGGCCGCCCCCCCGGCCGCCGGCACCGACCCCGTGCCCGCACCGGCCGGTACGTCGGGTCTCGATCCGCTGGGCGACGACCCGACGGGCGGCATGGCCGCCATGCTCGGACAGTGGGCGTCCGCCATCGGGCCGATGTTCCTCGGCCTCCAGGTGGGCTCCGTGGTCGGTCACCTGGCCCAACGCACGCTCGGGCAGTACCCGCTGGCCGTGCCGTGGGCACCGTCCGACGAGCTCCTTCTGGTGACGGCCAACATCACCGAGTTCGCCTCCGACTGGAGCCTGCCGGAGGAGGAGGCCCTCCTGTGGGTGTGCGCCCGCGAGCTCGCGACCAACACCGTGCTGAGCCGGCCCGCCGTCCGGAGCCACCTGGAGGAACTGCTGCTGGCACTGGCCGCGTCGCAAGCCGCCGCCCAGCAGGACGTGGCGGGCAAGCTGCGCGGACTGATGACCGGCGAGGGTGGTGACCCGATGCTCGGGGCCGGCATGGACCTCGAGTCCATCCAGGGCATGTTCGGCGATCCCGAGGCCCTGCTCGGTGACCTGCTCACGCCGGAGAGCCGGCACACCTCGGACCAGCTGACGTCGCTGGCCGTCGTGGTCGATGCCTATGCCGACCACATCGCCACCCAGGTGGGCGCCAAGCTCGTCGGTACCCACGCCCAGCTGGCCGAGGCCTGGTACCGCCGCCGCACCGAGCGCGGCAAGGGCGAGGAGGCGGCTGGAGCCCTGTTCGGCCTCGACCTCGAACAGGCGCAGGTGGACCGGGGCCGGGCATTCGTGGCCGGCATCGTCGAACGGGCCGGCGAGGGCGCGCTCGCCCGACTCTGGGAGCCGGTGCGGAATCTCCCCACCCCTGCCGAGGTGGACGCGCCCGGACTCTGGCTGGAGCGCATCGACCTGCCCCAGTTGGACACCCCGGCCGACTGACCGGGACGGGTCAGGCCGGGCTGGTGCCCGTCGCGTCGGCCGTGGGGGTCGTCTCGCCCGGCACCGACTCTGCGGCGGGCTCGTCCTCGGGCAGTCCGAGGTCCCATTCGATCAGGATGTTCTCCCGCTCGGCGTCACGGATGACCCGCTCCCGGTTGCGTCGGTACTGCGGGTCGTGCGGGGGAAGCAGCACGAGGCGGGCGTTCGTCCGGCGGCGGAACTCCTCGATGAATGCGGGGTCGCCGAAGTCGGAGCGGACCTCCCAGTGCGGAGCCACCGGGCCGAGGTAGACGATCCGCACGTGGCCGACAGGGGGCTGCGGCTCGGCATCCTCTTCGGTAACGATCGGATCATCGGTGACCGGGGTCATGGCAGTGGTTCCTCCTGGGACGGCAATCCCGTGATCCTACCGCTGACCGGGTGGCCGACCTGCGCCGCGGCCTGTGGGTGACCGCCCGGGCCCTCCCCAACCGCCCAGGAGGGCACCGGCCGGAGCCTTCCTAAGAAGGCCCAGGTCACAGATAAGAATACAGTGAGGAATCCCGCAGAACCCCCGGAATCCGTATCACCCGGGGGTCCAGGGCGCGACACTGAGAGGGCAACGGACAACCGGTGTCCGGAGGGGTCACCTACCCCCGGTAGACACCGAGTGGCCCTGAGGATCTGGAGGATCCATGGACACGGACTGGATGGAAGTGGGGAAGTGCAAGGACCTGTCGCCTTCCATCTTCTTCCCGAGTGACGGCGTCGGCGTACAGGAGGCCCAGCGCATCTGCGCCGAGTGCCCCGTCTCCGAGGCCTGCCTGGAGTACGCGCTGGCCGAGCGCGTCGATCACGGGGTGTGGGGCGGCAAGTCGGAGCGCGAGCGTCGTCGTATCCTGCGTCGTCGTCGTGTCGGCTTGAGCGTCGTCGGCGTCGGCGTCTGACCCCGGCGTCGTGCCGCAGGCCGGCGCTGCCGTCGGCACCGAGCCCGTCGACACACCGACCGAGTGTGTCATCAACATCAGCGAGGGCCGTGACCGGGGGATCATCACCGCCATTGCCGCCGCCGCTGGTTCGCACCTCCTCGATGTGCACTCCGACGCGGAGCACCACCGCTCGGTCTTGACACTCGCCGGCACACTGCGCGAGATCGAGGCCGCGGCCCGCTCCGTCGCCACCGCAACTGTCGACACCATCGACCTGCGGTCCCACCGTGGCGTGCACCCCCGTCTGGGTGCCATCGACGTGGTCCCCTTCGTCCCCCTGTCCGACCATGACGGCACGGTCACGGCCTGGGAACCGGTGCTGGCGGCACGGGATGCGTTCGCCGGGTGGATGGGCGATTCCCTCGGGGTGCCGTGCTTCCTGTACGGCCCGGAGCGCTCGCTGCCCGAGGTCCGGCGCGGCGCGTTCACCTCACTAGTACCCGACGCCGGCCCCCGGGCGCCACACCTCACCGCCGGTGCCTGTGCGGTGGGTGCCCGCACGGTGCTCATCGCCTACAACGTGTGGATACGGGCGTCACCCGGTCCCGACAGCCCGGACGACGATGACGTCGTGGCCACGGCCAAGTCCCTCGCCGCCGGCCTGCGGCGACCCGGCCTCCGCACTCTCGGCTTGGCCGTCGACGGTGGCGCCCAGGTCAGTTGCAACGTGGTCGATCCGGGACTCGTCGACCTCGTCGACGTCTATGACGCCGTCGCCCGCGGGGCGGCGTCGCATCGGTGCACCGTGTGGCGGGGCGAGCTCGTCGGACTCCTCCCGGGGTCCGCACTCACCGCCGTGCCGGACCAGCGATGGACCGAGATCGGCCTACGGGCCGAGGACACCATCGAATTCCGCCGTAGCACCCATCGGGGCTGACCGTCCGCCGGCCAGCCCCACGGATGTCGTCGCTTCAGGAGGCGGTCGCCGCCCGACGCTGCATCGCCCGCTGGCGACGCAGCCGCCGTCGCTCGCGCTCGGACAGACCACCCCAGATACCGAACTTCTCACCGTTGGCCAATGCGTACTCGAGGCAGTCCTCGCGCACGACGCACCCACGGCACACCTCTTTCGCCTCACGGGTGGACGCACCCCGTTCGGGAAAGAAGAGGTCGGGATCGACCCCCATGCAGTTCGCTTTGGTCTGCCATGTCCGTTCCTGGGGCCCATACATCAATGACACCATGTCCATCGCCAGACCTCCCTCCCACTCATCCATGCGCCTTCGCCAGAAGCCGCATAGCACGGATGTAACTACAGGCCTGTAATCCTTCACCATCCCGGGCGGAAACGCAAGAAAAAAGATCCTGGCCCGGCTGGGCGCGCGCCGCACGGGCCACGCAGTGCACGAGGCACCGGGCGTTGCACCCCTTCGGCAACTGGGTGGGACAATTCCCACCGTCCGTTTGTCCGTCATTCGGACGGCCTCATTTGGCGATGGTGGGGAACTTGTTCCTGCGGGTCGGATCCGCTCGACCCGTCCACTCGCCCGCGGCCCGCCCGTGCCGTGTCGGCGGACTCAGCCGGCCCGTCGACCCCGGGACCGGACCGCCGTCTTGTGGTTCAGGAAGTCGACAAGCACGTAGTCACCCAGTTCGCCGGGGGTGGTGGCGAACGTCCGACCCCGGTTGATGCGGGACAGCTGGTCGACGAAGCCCCAGAGTCCGCGGTCGGGGTCGAGCAGGAAGGTGTTGATGGTGATGTTGGCCTTGGTGCACCGCATCACCTCGGCCAGCGTCAGCTCCAGCGTCTCGGGGATCGGCGGGTAGTTGAAGTCGACGAAGTAGTCGAGCCCCCCGTCGATCGGGACGATGTGGGCCGTCGGCTCGCCGTCGGTGACCAGGATGATCTGCTTCGTCCCCTGCTGGTGGGCCAGCATCTTGCGGGCCAGGATCAACCCGTGCTGGAGGTTCGTCCCATAGACGTAGTCCCAGCTGACTGTGGGCAGGTCCTCCGGCTCGATCTCCCGCGCCACCTCGGAGAACCCCACAAGGCCGAGGTAGTCGCGCGGGAACCGTGTGCTGATGAGCGTGTGCAGCGCCATGGCCATCTTCTTGGCGGGCACGAAGTTGTCGCGCATGGGCATCGACAACGACAGGTCGAGCAGCAGCACCGTGGCCGACCGGGTCAGCGCCTCGGTCTCCACGACCTCGAAGTCGTCGGGGTGCAGTTGGACCGGCACCCCGCTGCCGGCGCGGCGCACGGCGTTGTGCACCGTCCGGGAGAGGTCGAGGTTGAACGGGTCGCCGAACTCGTACGGCTTCGTCGTCTCCTCGCGGTCGTGCCCGGTGCCCGTCCATGTGGTGGCGTGGTTGCCGACCCGGTCCTTGGTGAGTTGGCCGAACAGGTCGGACAGCGCCTGCTGGCCGATCCGCCGCGTGCCCTTGGCCGTGAGTTCGAAGCGTCCCTCGCGCTGGTCGATCAGCCCGGCCTCCTGGAGCTGCTTGGCCAGCTTGGACAACCGGTCGAGGGACTTGGCGGCATCCTCGCCGAGCGAGCGGGCCACCTTGTCGAGATCGACCTCGGACAGGGCGGCGGGCGAGTTGGCCGACCGCAGGAAGCCCTCGAGCTCGTCGAGGTCTCGCAGTTGTGCCGCAGCGTCGGTCGCCTCGCCCATGCCCATCGGGTCGTCGCCCCGGAAGCGGAAGCGGTTCTCCCACCCTGCCTCCGGAAATGCCCGCTGCAGGTTCTGGGACAGCCGGTCGACCTGCCACCGCAGGTCCATGTCCTCGAGCAGCGACTCGGCCAGACCCTGCAGCTGCGCCCGCTGCTCGGGCGACATCGAGTTCCACATCGCCTGTGCCGCGGCCATCCGGGCGGCCAGCAGCTCCAGCAGCTCGTCGAGGTCCTTCGGGTCACCCGGGAAGAGGTCCCCGAACTGCTCCATGAACGACTCGAAGCTGGGGTCGATCTCCTCGCCCGCCTCGCGCTGCTCCACCATGCGGTTGAGCGCGTCGAACGCCTGGCGCATGTGTTCGAGCTGGGCCGGGTCGGGATTGGAGAGGGCCTCGGACATCTGGTCGAAGTAGGTCCGGGTGACCTCCTCGCGCAGCCGCTCCATCAGCTCCTCGAAGTGCTCGCGCGCCTCGGACGAGACGAACTCGTAGTTCTGCAGGCTCCGGACCTGGCCGGCCAGGTCGTTGGGCAGCAGGTCGAGCTGCATCCGGCGCTCGGTGGCCACCTGGTCGGTGACCTCCTGGCGGCGCTGGTCCCCCGAGTCACGTGCGTCGGACTCGAGCTGCTCGATGCCGAGCCGCTCGTCGCGCAACACGTCCTGCAACTCGGCGGCGATCTCCGAGTAGGCACCACCGAGGTCACCCTGCTCGAGCAGGTCCTCGCGTTCCATGCGCAGCTGGTCGAGCAGGTCGCGCAGTCCTTGGACCTGCTCGCCGTCGGGCGTCTGCCAGCCCCGGTTCAGCATGCGCTGCAGCGCCTCGTGCAGGTCGCCGTTGGCCAGCAGGTCGTCGGTGAGCTGCTTGAGGACCGCGTCGGCGTCCTCGACCGACGACTCCTGGGAGCCGTCCCACCGCCGGTAGTCGAACCGCCAGGTCATCCGCGACCCCGATACGTGGCGCGGGACCCGGCCGCCTCTTTGTTCAGGCGCTTGGTGAGATGCAGTCCCTCGAGGATGAACTCGGTGGCGCTGGCCACCATGGCCGGGTCCTCCGAGCCTCCGGTCAGCGCCAGGACGGGAGCGGACAGGGCGGGGACGAGTTCCAGCGTCTCGGCGTAGGCCGTGGCCGGCAGGTCGTCGCCCGCGTGCACCACGGTGTCCTCAGTGAAGGCACCGACGACGGCCTGTGGATCGGTGAGATGGACCCGGCGCCGGAACACCAGCAGCACGGCGGCGGCGACCAGCTGCGCCAGGATGATCTCGTCACGCCCCTCCTCCAACGACTCGATCTCGACCTTGCCCTGCGTGGAGGAGATGAGCGACTGCAGGTCCGAGATACGGGGTACCGCCTCGGACTCGCCGTTGCGGAGTGCCCGGCGGGTGGCATTGGCGACCAGCGTCTCGTAGTTGGCGATGGTGAGGCGGACTGACACGCCCGAACGCTGGTTGAGGTGGGGGCTCTGACGGGCCAGCTGACTCAGCTCGGCCACGACCTCGGCCATGAACTGCGGAACCTCGACACTCGGCGCGCCCACCGTGCCGGGCGTCTTCCCGTCCGTCCGCCCCGGCAGGTCCGCCTCGAGCTCGGCGATGCGCAGCTCGGTGACTGCGTCCGGCGGGTAGTGGGTCCGGATCTGGGCGCCGAAACGGTCCTTCAGCGGGGTGATGATCCGGCCCCGGTTGGTGTAGTCCTCGGGGTTGGCCGTGGCCACCAGGACGATGTCGAGTGGCAGGCGTACCCGGTGCCCCCGGATCTGGACGTCGCGCTCCTCCAGCACGTTGAGCAGGCCCACCTGGATCCGCTCGGCCAGGTCGGGAAGCTCGTTGACGGCGAAGATGCCCCGGTTCAGCCGGGGCACGAGGCCGTAGTGGATGGTCAGCTCGTCCGACAGGTAGCGACCCTCGGCCACCCGGATGGGGTCGACCTCACCGATGAGGTCGGCGATCGAGGTGTCGGGAGTGGCCAACTTCTCGCCGTAGCGGTCGCTGCGGTGGACCCAGGCGATCGGGAGGTCGTCGCCCACCTCGCCAAGCAGGTCCTTGGCGAAACGCGAGATGGGGTGGAAGGGGTCGTCGTTGATCTCGGAGTGGGCGACGATCGGCAACCACTCGTCGAGCAGGCCGACCATCGAGCGGATGAGGCGGGTCTTGGCCTGGCCGCGCTCACCCAGGAGGATGATGTCGTGGCCGGCGAGCACGGCGTTCTCGAGCTGGGGTAGGACGGTGTCCTCATAGCCCAGCACGCCGGTGACCAGCGGTTCGCCCGCTGCGATCCGGGCGGAGGCGTTGCGTCGGATCTCGTCGGCGACGGTCATCGGCTCCCAGCCGGCCTTGCGCAGCGCGCCCAGGGTGGTGATGTCAGGCGGCGGCGTGAGGCGGGTGGCGAGGTCCACGGCGGCGGCGTGGGCGGCGGGCTCGGGGGAGGTCATGGGCCGAGCCTACGCGGGGTGCCGTCGACGTGGTGCGTCTGCCCCGGGCAGGCTCCCGGACCCCTTGCGGAACATGGCACCGGCGATTGTTTCGCACCATCGGCCCAGTGGTGGAATGATAAGCCTCTGTCAGCGCACGACCCCCGGGGTCGCCGCGCGTCGGGGCACCTTCCGCTCCAGGGACGACGGCCGGAGACGGCCACATACGGTGGCCGTGCACGGCCAGATGAGGGAGAAGAGCATTGACGACGTTGGAGGACGCATCCCCAGCCCCGGACGCAGCAGTGACCCCGGTCGTGCTGGGAGGGGCCCGAGGCGGACCCGATGTGGCGACACTGCGCACGGACCGCTACTGGGTCCAGCCGGTGGTGACCTTCGTCGTGCTGACGTCGTTCGTGGCCTACGCCAGCTGGGCCGCCTTCGTCAACAAGAACTACTTCGTCGGGTCTGCGGCGCACCGCAACCTCATCTCGCCGTTCTACTCCCCGTGCCTGACGGCCAGCTGCGTGCCCGGCGCCAGTCACACCGCCACCATCTCCTGGTGGACCATCTCGCCGGCGCTCCTCATCCTCATCTTCCCGCTGGGCTTCCGGATGACCTGCTACTACTACCGCAAGGCGTACTACCGGTCGTTCTGGCAGGCGCCGCCGGCCTGTGCGGTGTCCGACGGCCACGGTGCCTACACCGGTGAGTCCCGTTTTCCGCTCCTCCTGCAGAACGCCCACCGGTACTTCTTCTACTTCGGCCTCATCTTCAACGTCATCCTCACGATCGACGCCATCGTGGCCTTCCAGCAGCCCGGGACGCCGAGCGGCATCGGGATCAGCGTGGGCACGGTCGTCCTGGTCGTCAACGCCACGCTGCTCTGGCTGTACTCGCTCAGTTGCCATGCCTGCCGCCACCTCTGCGGTGGCGGTGTCAAGCAGTTCTCGAAGGCGCCCATCCGATACAAGATCTGGAAGGCCCTGACGCCGCTCAACGGCAAGCACATGCTGTTCGCCTGGATGAGCCTCATCTTCGTGGCCTTCACCGACCTGTACGTGCGCCTCGTGGCCAGCGGCGCGATCCACGACTACGGCTTCCACTTCTAAGGGCGACGAGCACATGAACGAGTACGAGCAGTACGAATCGGACGTCATCATCATCGGGGCCGGCGGCGCCGGCCTGCGGGCCGCGGTGGAGGCCCAGGAGATGGGCCTGCGCACCGCGGTGGTCTGCAAGTCCCTCCTCGGCAAGGCGCACACCGTCATGGCCGAGGGCGGCATGGCCGCCGCCATGGGCAACGTCTACTCCGAGGACAACTGGAAGGTCCACTTCCGCGACACCATGCGCGGCGGCAAGCTCCTCAACAACTACCGGATGGCCGAGCTGCACGCCCAGGAGGCCCCGGACCGGGTCCGCGAGCTCGAGGCGTGGGGCGCACTGTTCGACCGCACCAAGGACGGCCTCATCCTCCAGCGTGACTTCGGCGGCCACCGCTTCGCACGACTGGCCCACGTCGGCGACCGCACCGGACTGGAGCTCATCCGCACGATGCAGCAGAAGGCCGTTGCCGACGGCATGGAGGTCTTCATGGAGCTCAAGGTGCTCCGTCTCCTCCACGACGCCGACGGCAACGTCTCCGGCCTCGTCGGCTACTGGCGTCCCTCCGGCAAGTTCGTGGTCATCAAGGCCAAGGCCGTGGTGCTCGCCACCGGCGGCGTGGGCAAGAGCTGGATGTACACCTCGAACTCGTGGGAGTCGACGGGTGACGGCCACGCCATGGCGCTGTGGGCCGGTGCCGACCTCATCGACATGGAGTGCGTGCAGTTCCACCCGACCGGCATGGTCTGGCCCCTGTCGGTGCGCGGCATCCTCGTGACCGAGGGGGTCCGTGGCGACGGCGGCGTGCTGCGCAACTCCGAGGGGTCCCGGTTCATGTTCGACTACGTGCCCGACATGTTCCGGGCCGAGACGGCCGACTCGGAGGACGAGGCCGACAAGTGGTACGACGACCACACCGCCGGACGACGCCCACCCGAGCTGCTCCCCCGTGACGAGGTCGCCCGCTCGATCAACTCCGAGGTCAAGGCCGGCCGTGGCAGTCCACACGGCGGCGTGTTCCTCGACATCGCCACCCGCAGGACGCCCGAGGACATCCGGCGGCGCCTGCCGTCGATGTACCACCAGTTCAAGGAACTGGCAGGCGTCGACATCACCGCTGAGGCCATGGAAGTCGGGCCCACCTGCCACTACATCATGGGCGGCGTGCGGGTCGATGCCGACAGCACAGCGGCGACCGTCCCCGGGCTCTTCGCGGCCGGCGAGGTGGCCGGCGGCATGCACGGCGCCAACCGCCTCGGTGGCAACTCGCTCTCCGACCTGCTCGTCTTCGGGCGCCGGGCCGGCATCGGTGCCGCCGAGTTCGCCCGGGATCGCGTCGGCGACGTCACGCTGGACGAGGGCCAGATCCAGCAGGCCATCGACGCTGCGATCGCACCGTTCCAGCGTGAGTCCGGCGAGAATCCCTACGACATCCAGCAGGACCTGCAGGAGACCATGCAGAGCCTGGTGGGGATCATCCGCACCGGACCGGAGCTCGAGGAGGCGCTCGGCAAGATCGAGGTGCTCGAGGAGCGGGCCTCCAACCTGTCCGTCAAGGGCGGCACCGTCTACAACCCCGGGTGGAACCTGGCCACCGATCTCCCCTCCATGCTCACCGTCTCACGCTGCACGACCATGGGTGCGCTCAACCGCAAGGAGAGCCGCGGCGGCCAGACCCGCGACGACTTCCCCAAGGCCGACCCCGAGATGGGCAAGGTCAACTTCGTCGAACGCATCGCCGACCCGTCCGCCGCACCGACGGGCGCCGTCGGCACACCATCGGTGCGGTCGATCACCAGTCAGCCCGAACCGGTCCCGGTGATGCCGGACGACCTGCGCGCACTACTCGAGGAGGCGCTCTGATGGCCGAGCAGATCATCCGCAGCAACCAGAGCGGCGAGGTCACGATGCGCATCTGGCGAGGCGACGGGGAGGGTGGCGAGTTCACCGAGTACGTCATGCCGGCCCAGGAGGGTGAGGTCGTCCTCGACGTCATCCACCGGGTCCAGGCGACCGAGGCCCCCGACCTGGCCTGCCGATGGAACTGCAAGGCCGGCAAGTGCGGGTCCTGCTCCGCCGAGATCAACGGCAGGCCGTCCCTCATGTGCATGACCCGCATGGACACGCTGCCGCCCGGCGAGACGGTCACCGTCGCACCGATGCGGGCGTTCCCGATCATCCGCGACCTGGTAACCGACGTCTCCTACAACTACGAGGTGGCCAAGCGGATCCCGCCGCTCAGCGCACGGGAGAAGACGCCCGACGAGGTCGAGGCCGGTGGCTACCGGATGGCCCAGATCGACGTCGAGCGGAGCCAGGAGTTCCGCAAGTGCATCGAGTGCTTCCTGTGCCAGGACGTCTGCCACGTCGTGCGCGACCACGAGGAGAACAAGACCGCCTACGCCGGTCCCCGGTTCTTCATCCGGTCGGCGGAACTCGAGATGCACCCGCTCGACACCAACGACCGTCGCGAGCTGCTCCAGGAGGATCAGGGCCTGGGCAAGTGCAACATCACGAAGTGCTGCACCGAGGTCTGCCCGGAGCACATCAAGATCACCGACAACGCGATCATCCCCCTGAAGGAGCGCGTGGTCGACGCCAAGTACGACCCGGTGGCATGGCTCGGCCGCAAGATCCGCAACCGCTCCAAGCGGAGTGCCGACGACGCCGCTGCATTGGCGCCGTCCCACGGGCCGGCCGCAGTGTTGCCCCCCGGTGGCGTGCACGGCATCCCCCAGCCCCACGGGCTCGGGAGCCCGGTGTTCGCCGCGTCGGCCCCGACCGCACCGGTGGCACCGGGACAGGCGGTCGAAGAGGACGCCCCGGAGTGACCGACCGGGCGGGGAGCCATCCGTGCCCCGCTTCCTGACAGCCGAGTGGGCCCGTGGGTTCAACGCCGCCCTCGCGGGTGTCGTCCTGCCCGCGCCCGGCCCCGATGCGGGCCTGGCGGCGTCAGACGGGCGGTTCACCGTGGCCCAGGAGGTACGGGGCACACCGGACGGTGACGTCCGCCTGGTCCTGCGCACCGCAGACGGCGCCCTGACCTTGGACGTGCAGCCCCTGGCGCCCGACGACCGGGGAACCGAGGCCGACGTGACCATCGCGCTCGGCTACGAGGACGCCGCGGCACTGTCCGCCGGCACGTTGACGCCGGCCGAGGCCCTGACCGCGGGCCGGATCCGGGTGCGGGGCGACCTCTCGGTACTGGCGGCCGGGCAGGAGCTGCTGTCGGCCGCCCGTGCGCACACCCGGGCGCTCGACGCCGGGACCACCTACTAGGTCCGGGGTCCGATCCGGCATGGACATCCTGGCCTCCCGCACACTGCTCCATCCGGTCGACTTCGACCGGACGCTCGCCTTCTACCGCGACGGGCTCGGCTTGGCCGTTGCCCGCGAGTTCGGGAGCGGTGACCACCGCGGGGTGGTGTTCTTTGCCGGGGGCGGGTTCATCGAGGTGGTGGGGACCGGCCCGGACCACGGCCGTCCTGGAGTCGAGCTCTGGCTCCAGGTCCGATCCATGGACGCCACCGTCGACGAGCTGGCCGGCCGGGGCGTGACCCTCGCCCGGGCCCCCGTGCTCGAGCCCTGGGGGCTGGTCGAGGCCTGGGTGGACGATCCCGACGGGGTGCGCATCCACCTGGTCGAGGTGCCGGACGACCATCCCCTCCGGCGCGACACCCGGCGGGTTCCCCCCACCTTCCCGTAGAACGGCACCGGGCGGTCCGCACCTGGTGCCCGTGAGTACGGTGGGGCCGTGACGACGATGACCGACGCGGTCGTGTCGGCGACCGCCTACTGGACCTCGGTGGCCATCGTGGCGGCCCTCTGCGTCGGGCTGTGCGTCCTTGCCATCCGGCGCCCGGGTCCCTGGACCGAGGTCGTCGTCCGGGTGGTGGGCGTCTGCCTCGCCGCCGACGCCGTCAGCTACACCGTCGCCGAGATCCGCCAGGGCACGTGGTCGGCCGCCACCTCGCTCCCCCTCGCCCTCTGCAACGTCGCCGTGCTCGTGGCGGCAGTCGCCTGTTGGTGGCACGTACCGCTGCTGGTGGAGTTGACATGGTTCTGGGGGCTGGCCGGAACGCTGCAGGGGTTGGTCACACCTGACCTCGGTGTCGGGTTCCCCCACCTCGTCTTCGTCGAGTACGTCACCGGCCACGCAGGGATCGTCGTCGCCGCACTGTTCCTGGTCGTCGGCATGCGTCGGTGGCCCCGACCCGGGGCCGTCCGGCGGGTCCTCCTGATCAGCGTGGCATGGACCGCCGTGGTCGGGGCCACCGACGCGCTCGCCGGCGGGAACTACTTGTTCCTGCGCCGACGCCCCGGTGAATGGACGCTGTTGTCGGTCCTCGGCCCGTGGCCGTGGTACCTCCTTGGTGCCACCGGCGTCGCCCTCGTGCTCTTCACCCTCCTCGACGCCCCCTTCTGGCTGGCCCGTCGGGAAGGCGCCGCGACCCACCACCACGGCGGTGTCGGTGCCGTCGGCTGAGGCCGGCCAGGTTCCCGGGTCCGGGCCCCGGCTCGTCGGTTGGCGCGACCGGGTGGTGCTGGGCGTGGTGCTGGCCGCCTTCGCCTCGGGGTTCGGGCAGTTCGGCGAAGTCGCCGCACTGGGCAGCGTCGCCCGGACGTTCGGGCACGTGGCCAGGACCGGCACGCTGTCGGCCCAGGTCGGCTTGTCGGCGACCACACTCGGGGTCGGCCTGGCGGTGATCCGACTCGCCTCGCTCGGTGGGCTGCCGTTGACGGGACTGGCCGACCGCGTCGGGCGCCGCCGGATGCTCCTCGCCACCGTGACGGTCGGCCTGGTGGCCACCGTGGTCGCCGCGGTCAGCCCCGGGTACTGGTGGTTCGTGGCCATCTTCGCCCTGGGCCGGCCGTTCCTCAGTTCGACGAATGCCCTGTCCCAGGTCAGCGCGGCCGAGCAGACCTCGTCGACCGACCGGGCCAAGGCGGTGGCCCTCGTCGCCGCCGGCTACGGCGTGGGGGCCGGGCTCACCGCGATCATCCACAGTCTGGGGTCGTCCGTTCTCGGGTTCCGCGGGATCTTCGCCCTGGCCGTCGTGCCGTTGGCCCTGGTGCCCCTCATGGCCCGGTGGACCACCGAGCCCGACCGGTTCACCATCGCCACGGCGGCAGATCACCCGGTCCCGGTCCTCGGAGCCGTCGGGCCGGAGTTCCGGGCCCGGCTGGCCGTCGTGTCGGGTCTCGCCTTCGTCATCTCCTTCGTGACCGGGCCGGCCAACACGTTCGTGTTCCTGTTCGCACAGAACGTCGTCCACCTGGCCGGCGGGGTCGTGGCCGTCATGGTCGTGGGAGCCGGTGTGACGGGTCTGGCCGGATTGCTGGCCGGACGCTGGTTGGCCGACCACGTTGGCCGTCGACCGACGGGGGCCGTCGGGCTCATGGGGATCACCGTGTTCGGCACACTCACCTACGCCGGCCCGGCGGGAGCCCTCATCGTCGGCTACCTGCTCAGCGTGTTTGCCGGATCGTTGTTCGCCCCGGCCATCGGCTCGCTCCTCAACGAGCTGTTCCCGACGTCGGTGCGCGCGTCGGCGGCCGGGTGGTTCCTCGTGGCCGGCGTGATCGGGGCGGTCCTCGGACTCGTCGTCTTCGGGGCCGTGGCCCAGGTCGACAACCGCTTCTCGCTGGCGGCGGTGGTGACGTTCCTGCCCGTGGCCGCCACCTCCCTGTTGTTCCTCGCCGTGCCCGAGACACGGGGCCGGGAACCGGAGGACCTGTGGCCCACCACCACGTGAGACGTCGTCGGGTCGTGGCGGTCGCCGCAGTCGTGGCCGCGGGCCTGGGTACCGCCGCCGCACGCACCACACCGTTCACGCCCGGCGCCGAGGCGACGGTGGTGGCGGGGTTCCTGGTCGTCCTGGCCGTGCTCCCCCTCCGGTGGGTGGCCGGGGGCCACGTCGTCGCTCCGCGCGGTCCTCCCGAACCGGACGGGGCCGTCCCGGGTGCCGGGCCCCCGCGGGGATGGCGCTGGGTCGTGGTCGTGGCACCCCTCCTGGTCGCACTGGCGTGGGAGCTCGTCTGCTTCGTCCATGGTGACCGGTCTGCGTGGCCCACCCTCAGCTCCATACTCGACGGCATCGACGCCGCGCCCATCGGCCGCGCTGTGGCAGGCGTCACCTGGCTCGGCCTCGGCTGGGCACTGGTGACCCGGTGAGCGCCCGGGACGCCGTGCTGGCCGTGTGGGTGGCCATCGGGATCCTGGTGGCGTCCGGGGCGATGGTGTCCGTCCGCTCGGGGGGCCGGATCCCCGGCTACGGGGCACTGGCCCGGGTGACTACGGCGGGGCCCGTCCGTCGCACGGTGGTGGTGCTGGCGTGGATGTGGCTCGGTTGGCACGCCTTCGCCCGATGACACCCCGTGCCCGTGGACGGTCCGCCGGTTAGCCTCGTCCTGTGACATCCGGGCACCTCGTCGAACGCGTCGACCACGTCCAGTTGGCCATGCCGACCGGTGCCGAGGAGGAGGCCACCTCCTTCTACGAGGGAGTGCTCGGCATCCCCCGGGTCCCCAAGCCACCCGAGCTCGAGGTGCGCGGTGGCTGCTGGTTCGAGCGGGGGGCCCTGCGGGTCCACCTCGGGGTGGAGCAGGACTTCCGCCCCGCCCGGAAGGCGCACCCGGCCCTGGCCGTCTCCGGTCTCGACGACCTGTGCGTCGCGCTCGAAGCGGCGGGCCACCCGGTCACGCACACCGAGGACGTGCCCGGCATGCCCCAGTGGTACGTGGCGGACCCGTTCGGCAACCGCATCGAGCTGCTGCCGGCCTGAGGTGGCGCCCGGTCAGGGCCGCCCGATGTGCCGGGCTGCGGCCAGCCCGGACTGGAACGCCCCCTCCACCCGGGGGCCGCCGAATGCGTCTCCCGCCAGGACGAGCCCCGGGGCCACCTCCAGGCAGCGCTCCGGCCGTGGTTCGGTCGGCGTGGCGTAGCGCCACCGGTGGACCCGCGCATCGAGTACCCCGGCCCGGCCCAGCCATGGGGCGGCTGCCTCCAGGAGCTCCGCCAGCAGGGGCTCCCCCCCATCGTCCCACCGGGCCGAGGCCTGGGCCGCGGTCGTGTGCAGTGTGACGGCCGGCGCCGGCGATGTCCCCTTGGCCAGGTTGTCGCCCACCCACGACCACACCGGGTCGTCGACCAGTTGCACGCCACCCGGCTCCGGCACGGCCGCCGGTCCGTCCAACGCCACGGTCAGCGACAAGGTGGCGTCGTAGGAGACGTCCGGGACGTCGACACCGGTGCCGGCCAGCAGGGCCGCCGACTGCGGCACCGGCGATGTCAGCACCACGACATCCGCGTGCACCACACCGGCCAGGCCACCCTGGCGTCCCGGCCAGCTGACCACCCAGCCGCGCCCGCCGGGGCGCACGGCCTCGACGTGGACGGAACTCCGCACGTCCAGCCCCTCACTCAGGTGGGCCGCCAGACCGGCCGTCCCGCCACGCACCACGTAGCGCGGATGCCCGTCCGACGTGCCGAAGCCCCGACACCATTCGCCGACGAGGCCTGCGTCCGTCCACGTCCGGACGCGCCCGGCCAGCTCGGGGGTGCGGACCGTGAAGAACTGCGCCCCCTTGTCGGCCCGGGCGCCTCCGTCGAACTGCTCGGTGGCCAGTCGACCGCCGGGGCGACGTCCCTTGTCGACCACCACCACCCGGTGGCCGGCGTCGGACAGGCCGCGTGCCGCGGTCAGTCCGGACAGGCCCGCCCCTACGACGGCGACGGTGGCCACGCCGTCAGGACGCTGGCTTCTCGACCTCGGCCCGGATGGCGTCGAGTGTGGCCTGCATGCCACGCCGATTCGTCTTGCCCCGGGACCAGCCGAGCACGGCCCAGTAGGCCTTGAGCAGGAAGGTCGGCGCCAGACGGAACGACTCGGTCACGTCCGACCCGTCACCCGCCGCCTCGATGGAGTACGCCCAGTGGTTCAACGCCTTGCCACCGGTGAGGACATCGAAGCCGAAGGCGGACCCTGGCACGCAGTCCGTGACGACGCACTCCGTCCAGTAGACGGGACCCTTGCCGTTGCGCTTCACGTGGCCGCGGAATTTCGCCCCGACGGCGGCTCCGGTGGCCCCCTCCAGCCACTCGGCCTCGAACGTCTCCGGGCTGTAGCTGCCGATCCGCGTGACATCGCTGACCAGCGCCCAGACCTCGTCGGGCGCGGCATTCATGTGGACGGTGACGGCATCGTGCATGCCCACACCCTAGGGGGACCGGTCGACACCGGCCGCCGCAGCTCAGGGCAGCAGCGACTCCACGTCGGACCGCTCGGCCTGCAGCTCGTCGGTGGTCACGCGGATCCGCTCGGTGGCGAACTCGTCGTGGGTGAGGCCCTCCACGACCGTCCACCCACCTTGACCGTTGGTGCGGACCGGGAAACCGAACTGGAGGCCCTGCGGCACGCCGTACTCGCCGTTCGAGACGACGGCCAGCGAGGTCCAGTCGTCGCCCGCCGTGCCGTTGTGGACGGCCGCCACCGAGTCGATGGCGGCGTTGGCGGCCGAGGCGGCCGAGGACAGGCCGCGGGCCTCGATGATGGCCGCGCCGCGCTTCTGGACGGTGGCGAGGAAGTCGCCCTGCAACCACGCCGTGTCGTCGATGACCTCGGCGGCCGGCTTGCCGTCGATCCTGGCGTTCGCCACGTCAGGGAACTGGGTCGCCGAGTGGTTGCCCCAGATGGCCAGGTTGGTGACCGACGCCACGGGCACGCCGGACTTCTGCGCGAGCTGGCTCTTCGCACGGTTCTCGTCGAGGCGGGTCATGGCGAACCAGCGGTCGGCGGGGACTTCGGGTGCGTTCGAGCGGGCGATCAGGCAGTTGGTATTGCACGGGTTGCCGACGACGAGGACGCGCACGTCGGTGGCGGCGTTCGCCGCGATGGCCTGGCCCTGCGGACCGAAGATCCCACCGTTGACCGTGAGCAGGTCGCCCCGCTCCATGCCGGCCTTGCGGGGGATCGAGCCGACCAGCAGCGCCCAGGACGTCCCGTCGAAGGCCGTGTTCAGATCGGTGGTGGTCTCGATGTCGCTGAGTAGGGGGAACGCGCAGTCATCGAGCTCCATCACCACGCCCTCGAGCGCCTTCATGCCGGGCTCGATCTCGAGCAGGCGAAGGACCACCGGCTGGTCGGGGCCGAAGAGGGCGCCCGAGGCGATACGGAAGAGGAGGGCGTAGCCGATCTGGCCGGCGGCGCCCGTGACGGTGACGTGGATGGGGTTCTTGGCTGCCATGCTGCGCAGGCTAATCCGCGCTGCGCGAGGTGGTCGAACCGGGCCGGGGCCGGAACGGACTCGGTAGGGTCGCCCCGTGGCCAATCCCTGGGGCGTGCCGGTCGGCTTCGGGGCCGGGACCGGGATCACCAGCGTCGAGCAGGCCCGCACCGAGGCCCGGTGGGCCGAGCAGGCCGGCTTCGACACGTTCCGGGTATCGCAGATCTTCGGCGTCGATCCCGTGGTGGCCCTGGCTGCCGTCGGGTCGGACGTGCCCGGACTGCACGGGGTCGGCGCCTACGTCGACGCCGGGGTGACCGAGCTCCGGCCCGGCATCGGCACCTCCGACCCCCGGGTCGTCGGCGCGCCACGGGAGACGTTGGCCGGGCTGCTGGCCGGCTGAACCGGGTCAGTTCCTCCCGAGGCCCAACGCGGCGTAGATCTCACGGGTCGCGCTCGACCGGTTGAGCGTGTAGAAGTGCAGGCCGGGCACGCCCGCAGCCAGCAGCTCCCGACACAGTTCGGTGGCACAGGCCACGCCCTCGTGGCGCACGGCCTCGGCCCCACCCTCGGCATCCGCCGCCTCCAGGCGCTCGACCATCCACGCGGGCACGGCGGCGCCCATACGGGCCATCCCGGGCACCGAGCTGAGCCGCTCGACGGGCATGATGCCGGGCAGTACCGGCTTCGTCACGCCGCGCTCGGCCAGATCGGCCACCAGCGCCGTGTACTCGTGGGCCTCGAAGAAGAACTGGGTCACGCCGAAGTCGGCCAGGGCCAGCTTGGCGGCCAGGTGGTCCCGGTCGGTCGCCCGGTCCTGGGAGCGCGGGTGGCCGGCGGGCTGGGCCGCCACCCCGATGGAGAACCCGCCGATGGCCCGGGCCAGCTCGACCAGTTCGCAGGCGTGGCCCAGCTCGCCGACGCCTGCGTCGGGATCGGTGGGTGGGTCGCCGCCCAGGGCCATCAGGTTCTCCACCCCGGCCTTGCGCAGGTCGACCAGGATCTCGGCCAGCTCCAGACGGGTGTGGGCCACGCAGATGAGATGGGCCATGGGGACCAGGTTCGTGGTCCGCAGCATGCCGGTGACGAGGTCCACCGTCCGCTTCCTCGACTCTGCGCCACCGCGATACGTGACGGACACGAACGACGGTCCCAGGGGCTCGAGCTCGCGCAACGTCGTGACCAGCGTGGCCTGCTCGGTGTCGTTCTTCGGCGGGAAGAACTCGAACGAGTACGTCTTGCCCTTGTCGAGCAGGTCGGCGATGCGGGTCATGGTCGGACCAGCCTACTTCCGGGCTTCCCTCGACGACCAGGGTTGCGGTCGCGTGCGGGTCAGTTGCGGTCGGTGGGTGGTGCGACGTGGGTCTGGAGCCGGGCCAGTGCGCCCTGGAGCTCCGCGTCACGGTCGCGACGGGCCCCGTCGGCCTGGGCGAGCTGCACCCCGGTCGGGGCGGCTGCGCCGTTGCGCAGCAGCCGATCCGCCTCGATGGAGAAGGCCAGCCCCCGGAGGGCACCGGCGGCCGTGGTGGCCGAGCCGCCCGCTGCCGGCTCCGGCGCTGTCCTCGCCACCTGATCGAGGGCGGCCGCAGCCCGCTCGGCCTGCACGGATACCGCCCCGCGCAGCTCGGCGTCGTCGGTCATCGCCGACGGCGACAGAAGCGACTCACGGGCCAGACGGGCGTCGCTCAGCGCCGGGAGTGCCCGTCGGCGCCAGGCGTCGAGGTCCGACTTCTTGCTGCGCGACATCATCAGCGCGATCACCAGGACGATCAGCAGCAGGACGACGAGGATGACTCCGATCAGCGGCAGGGGCACCGAGGAGTTCTTCGATGCCTTGGCCGGTGCCGTCGTCGTGGTGGTGGTGGTGGGGCGCGTGGTCGTCGTCGTGGGGCGCGTGGTCGTGGTGGTCGTCGACGTCGTCGTCGTCGTCGTGGAGGTGGTGGTCGTGGTGGGCGCGACCGTGGTGGTGGTCGTGTCCGGGACGGTCGTGGTGGTCGTATCGACGAGTACCGCACGGGCCGGGCTCGGGGCCGCGTCCGCAACGGCGGCATGGCCCCCGAGGGCGAGCACCGCGACCAGGGCGACCGCCAGGCCCGTCGTCCGCCGGGCCAGGCGCCTCCGCCGGTTCCTGCTCATGATCCGGTCCTCCCGTAGTCGTCCTCGAGACGCACGATGTCGTCCTCGCCGAAGTAGTCGCCGTGCTGCACCTCGACGAAGACCACCGGTCCGTCGGAGGCGTTCTCGATGCGGTGGTCGGTGCCCACCGGGATGTCGACGGCGTCGCCCGCCGACAACTCGCGCCGCTGGCCGTCGAGGGTGACGACCGCAGTGCCCTCCACCATGAACCAGTGCTCCGAGCGTCGGGCGTGGCGCTGGTAGCTGAGGCGCTTGCCCGGCAGGACCTCGATGCGCTTGACCTTGAAGGTGGGCTCATCGTCGAGGACGTGGTAGCTGCCCCAGGGTCGCTGGTCGGTCTCCAGCCCGTTCGCTCCGGTGGACGGGCTCATGCCGCACGCTCCGCGGCACGGACGGCGTTGCGCAGCAACATGGCCCGGGTCATCGGGCCGACCCCTCCGATGCGCGGGGTGATCCACCCCGCGACCTCGGCGACTCCTTCATCGACATCGGACAAGAGCTTCCTTCCTTCCCATGAGGTGCCGGCGCCGACCACGGCGGCCCCCGGCTTGATCATGTCCGCGGTCACCAGGCCGGCCCGTCCGGCGGCCGCCACCACGACGTCGCCTTGGCGGACCAGGCCCGCGAGGTCGTCCACCCCGGTGTGGACCACGGTCACGGCCGCGTTGCAGCCGGGGCGCTTCATGGCCAGCAGCAGGGCCAGCGGGCGGCCGATGGTCAGGCCCCGTCCGATCACCACGACATGCTTCCCCTCGACCGGTACGTCGTTGGCGTGGAGCAGCTCCACGATGCCGGCCGGCGTGCAGGGGAGGGGGCCGCCCGCCCCCATCACGAGGCGACCGAGGTTGACCGGATGCAGGCCGTCCACGTCCTTGTCGGGGTCGACCGCCAGCAGCGTGCGCTCCTCGTCCAGGCCCGCAGGCAGGGGGAGCTGGACCAGATAGGCATGGATGGCGGGATCTGCGTTGAAGTGGGCGATGGTGGCGTCCAGCTCCTCTTGGGACACGTCCGCCGGCAGGTGCGCATGGGCCGAGGTGATGCCCACCTCCTCGCAGTCGGCGTGCTTCATCGCCACATAGCGGGCGCTCGGTCCGTCGTCGCCCACCAGGATGGTACCGAGGCCGACCGTCACCCCGGCCGACCGCAGACGGGCGACCCGGTCGGCGACCTCGGACCGGATACGTGCGGCCAACAGCTCACCGTCGAGCAGTGTGGCGGTCATGGGCGTCCCTCCGGTCGTGTCACTCCTGGGGTCCCCTCACTCGATGTCCTCCGGCGGCCGGCGGCCCGTCGTGGCGCCGCCGTCGGGGAGCGGCGGGCGGACCCTGCGCACCGCGCCTCAGTGCCGGAAATGGCGCTCGCCACCTGCCATGACCATAGCGATCCCGGCCGCATCGGCTGCGGCAATCACCTCGCCGTCCCGGATCGACCCGCCGGGCTGGACCACCGCGGCCACCCCGGCGTCGGCCAGCACCTGCATGCCGTCCGGGAACGGGAAGAAGGCGTCCGAGGCCGCGGCCCCACCAGCAGCCCGCTCCCCCGCCTTCTGCACCGCGATCTGGGCGGCCACGACCCGCGACTGCTGACCGGCGCCGATCCCGACGGCCTGGGCCCCCGTGACCACCGCGATGGCGTTCGACGTGGTCCGGGCGCACACCTTCCAGGCGATGCGGAGGTCCCGCCACTCGGACTCGGTGGGCTGGCGTCGCGTGACCACCTCCCACGTCGACGGGTCGACCAGGAACCGGTCGGCGTCCTGGACCAGCACGGCGTTGCCCAGGAACCGGTACTGGCGGACCAGGGCCTCGGGGGTCGGGGCCGACAGCAGGCGGGTGGCCTTGCGCTTGGACGACAGCTGGGCCAGCGCCTCCTCGTCGTAGGAGGGGGCGATGATCACATCGGCCTGTGGCCCCGCGGCAATGGCCTCGGCGACCGCCGGGGTGACGGGGCCACCGATGGCCACGATCCCGCCGAAGGCGGACTGCGGGTCGCACTCGAGGGCCAGCTCGTAGGCCCGGACCAGGTCCGAGTCCAGGGCCGCACCGCAGGGGTTGGCGTGCTTGATGATGGCCACGGCGAGTTCGGCGGGACCGCTGGGCAGTTCGTGCACCAGTCGCCACGCCGCGTCGGCGTCGAACACGTTGAGGTAGGACAGTTCCTTGCCGCCGAACTGGACCACGTCGTCCCACCACGAGGCCTGGCCGACGACCCGGTAGCGGGCGCCGTGCTGGTGCGGGTTCTCGCCGTAGCGGAGCGAGCCCGCCCGCTCGAGGGTGAGATGGATGGACTCCGGCAGGAGGAGTGCCGTCCCGAGGTCGGTGGCGTCGACGTCCTCGCCCTGGGCCAGGGCCTCCTGCTCCCGCTCGTCCAGCCAGGCGACGATCGCTGCGTCGTACCCCGCCGTGTGGGCGAACGCCTGGCGGGCCAGCCGGCGACGCGTCTCGAGGGAGATGGCACCCTCGGTGCGGAGCTCCTCCAGCACCGGGCCGTAGTCGGCCGGATCGACGACCACCGCCACGTGGTCGTGGTTCTTGGCCGCCGCACGGACCATCGTCGGGCCACCCACGTCGATGAGTTCGATCGACGGTTCCGAGGTGAACGGGTAGAGGTTGCAGACGACGAGGTCGATCAGGCCGATGCCGAGCTTCTCGAGGGCGTCGAGGTGGTCAGGCTTGGACCGGTCGGCCAGGATCCCGCCGTGGATCACGGGGTGGAGGGTCTTCACCCGGCCACTCAGCATCTCCGGGGCACCGGTCAGGTCGGCCACCTCCACGTGGTCGATGCCGGCCGCAGTCAGGGCGGCCGAGGTGCCCCCGCTCGACACCAGCTCCCAACCCAGCGCGGCCAGGCCGCGGGCGAATTCCTCGATCCCGGTCTTGTCGTAGACGGACAACAGGGCCTTCATTCGGTGACCTCCTCAGGTGACGGTCCCCCACCCACGGCCTGCGCCGCCAGGTCGTCGATGAAGGCTCGGATGGTGGCCGGGTAGAGCGTGCGCTCCACGGCCTTGATGCGTTCGTGCAGGCTCGCCTCGGTGTCGTCCGGGAGGATCGTCACCGAGGCCTGGGCCAGGATCGGACCGGTGTCCATCTCGAGGTGGGCCACGTGGACCGTGGTCCCCGTCTCGGGGACACCGGCGGCCAGCGCGTCGTGTACGGCGTGCCACCCCGGGAAGTCCGGCAGCAGTGCGGGGTGCGTGTTCAGGATCCGGTCCGGATAGGCGTCGTGGACCGACTGCTCGAGCACCGTGCCGAATCCGGCCATCACCACCACGTCGACGCCCGCGGCGACCAGCGTGTCGGCCAGGACCCGGGTGTACCCGATCCGGTCGAAGGTGTCGCCGAACCCGCCGAAGTCGGCACGGTCGACCAGGACGGTCGCCACGTCGGCCGTGACTGCCACCTCGAGGGCCCGACAGGGGCGGTCGGTCGCCACCAGCTGGACGGGCAGTCCATCGGCCAGGATGGCTTCGAGGATGGTGCCGCTTCCAGAGGCGAGGACGCCGATCCGGACCGGTGACGGGGCCACGTCACGTGTCGGTCCGCTGTCCACGGGCGCACGCTACCAGTGCCCTCGGGGGTGCGGTCCAAGCCGGAGGGCCCGCAGCGGCGGGCCCTCCACGGCCTGGTTGCAACCGAGGAACGGCAGCGACGTGGCCCGTCCGGCCTGCCCACCGGATCGGGACCCACGTCGCTGACTCCCCCCTGCCCTGGGGACTGCCCCTCGTGACGTAGTCATCGGCCGGGTCACGAGCCAACCGAAGCCGGATCACCATTTTGCAACCGACGGCAACCGATCGGTGACCTCTGGCCGTGCCCGCCAGGACCGTGGTCCTCCCTCCGCCGGTCGCCCCCACGCCGTCAGACGGTGCCGCCTTCGAGCCGCCGCAGGGCCGCATCGTCGAAGTCCTGCAGGGAGTCGAGTACGAGGTCGCAGAACCCCCAGCGGGACGAGTCACGCGCCGACGGTTCGGGAACGGCCACGACCCGCATGCGGGCGGCCTTCCCCGAGATGGCGCCATTGAACGAGTCCTCGAACGCGAGGCACGCGGTCGGGTCGACGCCCAGCTTGGCCGCGGTCGACAGGTAGGCCCCGGGATGGGGCTTGCCCAGCGGCTCCCACTCGGCCGAGTGCCAGGTCGACATGGCCTCGGCGATACCCAGCCGGTCGAGCGCCGCCTCGATGACCACGGCGTACGAGCCCGAGCAGACGGCCATCGGAATGCCCCGCCGTTCGCACAGGTCGATCACGTCACGGGCGCCGGGCATGGGCGCGCCCTCCGTCTCGATGAGCTCGGCCACGCGACCCGTCACGGCTCGCTCCACCTCGACCGGGGTCGGCCCCTCCCACGGGTGGCGGTCCCACCAGTGGCCCACGGCGTCGTCGATCCGCAGGCCCATGGTCTGACGGACGTCGGTCTCGGTCAGGTGCAGCCCTACCGTCGCGAAGACTTCGATCTCGGCGCGGCGCCAGAAGGGCTCCGAGTCGATCAGCAGCCCGTCGAGGTCGAACACCACCGCACCCACCGGGCGCCCGACGAAGGCATCGGCCGACGGTACGCCCGTCGTGGGTCGCGGCTGGTCTGGTGTGGTGCTCAGCCCAGGTTCCGGACGACGTCGACCATGGCCTCGCCGGCCTCGGTCGGGTTGAGCGCAACGGTGACCCCCGCTGAGGCCAGCGCGTCCATCTTGGCCTGGGCCGTGCCCTTGGAACCGGAGATGATGGCGCCGGCGTGACCCATCTTCCGTCCGGCGGGAGCGGTGACCCCGGCCACGTAGGAGACGACGGGCTTGGTCACGGACGAGGCGATGAACTCTGCTGCCTCCTCCTCGGCGGAGCCGCCGATCTCGCCGATCATCATGATGGCCCGGGTGTCCGGATCGGCCTCGAATGCGGCCAGGCAGTCGATGAAGCTGGTACCGGGGACGGGGTCGCCGCCGATACCGACGCACGTGGTCTGGCCCACTCCCTGCTGGCTCAGCTCATGGAGGGCCTGGTAGGTGAGGGTGCCGGACCGGCTGACGATGCCGACCGGGCCACCGGCCATGGCGATGTCGCCCGACGTGATGCCGATGTTGCACTTCCCGGGCGAGATGATGCCCGGGCAGTTCGGGCCGAGGAGCCGCGTGCCTGGGAAGTCCCGCACCAGGCGGTTGTAGGCCAGGGCCTCGTCCTGGGCCGGGATCCCCTCGGTGATGCACACCACGAACGGCACGCCGGCGGCGGCGGCCTCGACGATGGCGTCGGCGGCGAACTTGGGCGGCACCGAGATGAACGAGGCGTTCGCCCCGGTCGCCTCGACGGCCTCGGCCACGGTCGCGTAGACCGGGATCCCCTCGATCTCCTCGCCACCCCGCTTCGGGTTGGTGCCGGCCACCACCTGGGTGCCGTAGGCCCGGTTGCGGAGCCCGTGGTACAGGCCCTGGCTGGTCGGGCTGATGCCCTGGACCACGACCTTGGTGTTCTCGTCTACGAAGATGCTCACGACTTGCCTCCAGCGAGTGCGACCGCCCGGCGGGCGGCTTCGAGCATGGTCGGCTCGGCGACCAGGCGATCGGACAGGTGTGACGACAGGATCTCCCGGCCGGCCACGGCGTTGGTGCCGTCGAGACGGAGCACGATGGGTGAGCTGATCTCCACCCGGTCGAGGGCCTCCAGCACACCCTTGGCCACCTCGTCGACGCGGGTGATGCCGCCGAAGATGTTGACGAAGATCGACTTGACGGCGGGGTCGGAGTTGATGACCTCCAGAGCGGCCGCCATGACGTCGGCATTGGCGCCGCCGCCGATGTCGAGGAAGTTGGCGGCGGTGCCGCCGCACTGGGTGACGACGTCGAGCGTGCTCATGGCCAGCCCGGCCCCGTTGGCGATGATGCCCACCGAGCCCGACAGGCCGATGTAGTTGAGGCCGCGCTCCTTGGCCCGGGTCTCCCGTTCGTCCTCGACATCGCTGCCGGCGAACTCCTCCCACTCGGGGTGGCGGTAGGCCGCGTTGTCGTCGAGGGTCACCTTGGCGTCGAGTGCGTGCACGCGGCCCTCGGGGGTGAGGATGAGCGGGTTGATCTCGGCCAGGTCGCAGTCGCCCTCGGTGTAGCAGGTATAGAGCTTGACCAGCAGCTCGGCGGCCTGCTCACGGGCCTCCTCGTCGAGGTTGGCGCGTGCCACCCATTCGGTGGCCGCCTCAGGGGTGAGCCCGTCGACGGGGTCCACGTGGATGATGGCGATGGCGTCGGGGTTGGTGACGGCCACCTCCTCGATCTCCACGCCACCCTCGGCCGACAGCATGCCGAGGTGCTTCTTGGCGCTGCGGTCGAGGGTGAAACTGGCGTAGTACTCCTTGGCGATGTCCGAGGCGTGCTCGACCCACAGGCGCTTGACGACATGGCCCTTGATGTCGAGGCCGAGGATGTTGCCGGCGTGCAGCCGCACCTCGTCGACGTCATTGGCCAGCTTGACGCCGCCGGCCTTGCCGCGGCCCCCGACCTTCACCTGGGCCTTGACGACGACGGGGTACCCCGACGCCTCGGCCTGGGCCACCGCCTGATCGACGGTGTCGGCCACCCCTCCCTTGGAGATGGGGATGCCGAACCGGGCGAAGTACTGCTTCCCCTGGTATTCGAAGAGATCCACCGGATCCGTTCCTCTCTGCCTGTTTGGCTGGTTCGTGTTCCGACTGCGACTTGTGGCTGACAATGACTGGTGCTGCTGATGCTCGGACTGCGATCGATGTCCACCCGTTCCCACGAGCAGGGGGCGGGCGGGCCGGCGGATGCCGCGGGCGGGCGGGTGCATCGGTCTTCGGGCGGGACACGGCGGCCCCACCACACGGGATCAGTCGGGCCCGACGTCCTCCCCGTCGTCGCCGTCGTCCTCGCCACGCTCCCGTTCGTCGAGTGCCTCACCCAACCAGGCGCCGATGGCGGGGAGGGGTGCGCCCGGCGTGAAGACCTCGGCGACGCCCATCTCCTTGAGCACGGGGATGTCACCCTCGGGGATGATGCCCCCCACGATGACCAGGACGTCATCCCGGCCCAGCTCCTTGAGTCCCTCGATCACACGGGGGACGAGGGTCAGGTGTGCCCCCGACAGGAGGGACAGTCCGACGGCGTCGGCGTCCTCCTGGATGACCGCCTGGACGACCTGGTCGGCCGTCTGATGGAGGCCGGTGTAGATGACCTCGAACCCGGCGTCGCGGAGCGCCCGGGCGATGACCTTGGCACCTCGGTCGTGCCCGTCCAGACCGGGCTTGGCGACTACCACTCGATAGGGGCGCTTCACGGCGGCAGATACTAGGCGCTGACGGACCGTCAGGCCCATCCGGGATCTGCAGGTAGGTCCACAGAGGCCGGATCGTCCACCAGCGGGGCCCCGCTGCCCTACCCTGTAGGGGCGCCCCACGGCAGGACCCGACGTCCCGGTCGCCGCCGTCGCGGGGTGCGACACCGACCACCCATGAGGACCCGTTGACGACTCCGGCCGAGGCAGTGGACAGACCCGACGAGCACCACGCCGCGCCGTCCGGGGGGCCCGTGGTGCTCGTGGGCGGCCTCGTCCGGCTCGCCCGGCCGCGCCAGTGGATCAAGAACCTCCTCGTATTCGTCGCCCCCGGCGCCGCCGGGGTCCTGTTGCATGCCACCGTCCTCTGGCACGCGTCGGCCGCATTCGGCATCTTCTGCCTCGCCGCCTCGGGCACCTACTACCTGAACGACGCCCTCGACGCGGACGCCGACCGTCGGCACCCGACCAAGCACACCAGACCGGTGGCCGCGGGCATCGTCCCGGTCGCCGTCGCCCTCGCCCTCGGCATCGTCATGCTCGTCGCCTCGGTGGGGCTCGCCGCATTGCTGGCCGGCTGGCACCTCAGCGCGGTCATGGGCGCCTATGTGGCCGTCCAGCTCGCCTACTCGGCCGGCCTCAAGAACGAGCCGATCCTCGACCTCGCCTGCGTCAGCGCCGGATTCATCCTCCGGGCCGTGGCCGGTGGCGTGGCCACCAGGGTGCCGCTGTCCAACTGGTTCCTGATCGTCGTCTCGTTCGGCTCGCTCCTGATCGTCACGGGCAAGCGGTCCGGCGAGAAACAGCTACTCAGCGAGACCGACACCGACCATGCCTCCGTCCGGCAGACCCTCGGCCTCTACACCCCGTCGTTCCTGCGTTCGGTCCGCACCCTGTCGGCGGCGGTGACGGTCAGCGCCTACTGCCTGTGGGCCTTCGAGCGAGCCAGCGAGGTCCACCCGGGGCACGATCCCATCTGGTTCCAGCTCACCATCGTCCCGTTCGTGATCGGACTCCTGCACGTGCTGCGGCTGCTCGACTCGGGTGCCGGTGCCGCCCCGGAGGAGCTGGCCCTGCACGACCACCGCCTGCAGATCTACGGCGTCTGCTGGGTGGCGCTGTTCGCCATCGGGGCGTACGCCGGATGAACACGCCGCGGACCACCCGCGAGCTCCTGACCGGGTGGGGCCGGACGGCTGCGACCGCGGCCGACGTGGTCCACGCCGTCCACCCGGACGTGGTCGATGCGGCCATGGCCGCGTCGGTTGCGACATCGACCGACGGCTCGCACGGTCGGGGCCTGGTGGCCCGGGGCATGGGCCGCAGCTACGGCGACGCCGCCCAGAACGCCGGTGGAACGGTCCTGGACGCCACCTGGCTCGACGCCGTCCACTCGGTGGACCTCGAGGCCGGCCTGGTGACGGTCGGGGCCGGAGTGAGCCTGCAGACCCTCATGGAGCGCTTCGTGCCGCTCGGCTGGTTCGTGCCCGTCACCCCGGGCACCCGCCTGGTCACGGTGGGCGGGGCGATCGCCGCCGACATCCACGGCAAGAACCACCACGTGGACGGCAGCTTCTGCTCCCACGTGGTGTCGCTGACCCTGGTCACCCCGACCGGCACCCACACCGTGACACCGGAGTCGGACCCGGACCTGTTCTGGGCCACGGCCGGCGGCATGGGCCTGACGGGCGTGGTGCTCGATGCCACACTGCGGATGATCCCGGTCGAGTCGAGCTACATGCTCGTCGACACCGAACGGGCCGTGGACCTCGACGACGTGATGGACAAGATGCTGACCGGCGACGACGACTACCGCTACTCGGTGGCCTGGATCGACTGCCAGTCGACCGGCAGCCGGCTCGGCCGGTCCGTCCTGACCCGGGGCGACCACGCCCGACTGGCCGATCTCCCGGCGCGGTTGTCCGGCGATCCGGACCGGGCGCGGGCCTTCGTGCCCCGCCAACTGGCCCGGGTGCCCCTGACGCCGCCGAGCGGCCTGCTCAACCCGCTGACGGTCGGCGCCTTCAACGAATTCTGGTTCCGCAAGGCACCCAAGCGACAGCTCGGCAAGCCGCACCACATGACGGGGTTCTTCCATCCACTCGACGGGGTCGGTGAGTGGAACCGGCTCTACGGCGGCCGCGGGTTCCTGCAGTACCAGTTCGTGGTGCCCGATGACGCCGCCGAGACGGTGCGCCGCATCATCGAGCGGCTCACCGAGGTCAAGCTGGCGTCGTTCCTCGCCGTACTCAAGCGGTTCGGGCCTGGTGACCCCGGTCCACTGTCGTTCCCCATGCCCGGCTGGACCCTCGCCCTCGACCTGCCCGTGGGCCACGAGGCCCTCGACCGGCTGCTCGACGATCTCGACGAGCAGGTGCTGGCGGCGGGGGGGCGTATCTACCTGGCCAAGGACTCACGCCTCGCCCCGGACACCTTCCGGGCCATGTACCGCGGCGTCGACGACTTCCTCGAGGTCAAGCGCAAGGTCGACCCCGAGGGTGTGCTCCGGTCGGACCTCGGCCGCCGGCTCGGACTCTGCGCCGACGCCGACCCGACGCCCCGCGGCTGACCCGCCGCACCCATTCGAACGAACCACCACCACGGAGGACGGACCACCATGATCGACGCCACCGGGCGCCCCCAGTCAGTGCTCGTGCTCGGAGGTGCCTCCGAGATCGCCCAGGCCATCGTGGCCGGCCTCGTGCCCGGACGGTGCCGGACGGTCATCCTGGCCGGGCGCCCGAGCGAGCGCCTCGACGCGGCCGCCGCCGCGGCGAAGGCGGCCGGAGCGGACGTGGTGGAGACCGTCGCGTTCGACACCACCGATCTGACCGGTGCCCCGACGGCCGTGACGGCCACGTTCGAGCGCTTCGGCGACATCGACCTGGTGCTGGCCGCGGCCGGGGCCCTGGGCGACCAGGCCGAGCTGGAGTCCGATCCGCTGGCCGCCGCCGAACTCATCACCACCAACTTCACCGGGTTGGCCGCCGCTCTGCTGGCCGCTGCGGCCGCCCTGCGTGCCCAGGGACACGGGCGCATCGTCGTGATCTCCTCGGTGGCGGGCGAGCGGGCACGCAAGGCCAACTTCGTCTACGGCTCCACGAAGTCGGGACTCGACGCCTTCTCACAGGGCCTGGGCGACTCGCTGGTCGGCACCGGGGTCGGTGTCACCATCGTGCGCCCGGGCTTCGTGGTCGGCCGCATGACCGAGGGCATGGACCCAGCGCCGTTCTCGACCACCCCCGAGGCGGTGGCCGAGGCGGTGGTCAAGGGTATCGAGTCCGGGGCCGAGGTCGTCTACGCGCCCCCGGTCCTGCGGTGGGTGTTCGCCGTGATGCGCCAGCTGCCCCGCGCCGTGTGGCGCCGCATGCCCGGCTGAGCCAGATCCGACACACGACCGGGAGCCCGGCCACGGGCGCCGCTCAGTCGAGCAGGGTCGAGGCGTAGTCCGGCACGTAGGTGTAGAGGTCACGCGGCGGCCGGCGGTAGCCGTCGTCCTTCACCCGCTTCGGCAGACGGAAGCGGGCCTCGTCGACCTGGCTGTAGGGGATGCGGGTCAGCAGGTGGGCGATGCAGTTGATGCGGGCCGTCCGTTTGTCCTCGGCGTCGACCACGTACCAGGGCGACTCCGGGGTGTCGGTGTGGAGAAACATGCCGTCCTTCGCCCGCGAGTAGTCCGACCAGCGCTGGCGGGCCTCGAGGTCGATGGGGCTCAGCTTCCACCGGCGGAGCGGGTCGTCGACGCGGGACTGGAAGCGCCGCTCCTGCTCGGCGTCGCTGACCGAGAACCAGTACTTGACCATGATGATCCCGTCCTCGATGAGCTGGTGCTCGAAGACGGGACACTGCCGTAGGAACCGGTGGTACTCGTCCGAGGTGCAGAAGCCCATGACGTGCTCGACCCCAGCCCGGTTGTACCAGCTGCGGTCGAACAACGTGATCTCCCCCGCCGCCGGCAGCTCGGCCACGTAGCGCTGGAAGTACCACTGCGAGCGCTCCCGCTCGGTCGGTGCCGGTAGGGCCACGGTCCGGCAGATGCGAGGCGGCAGGTACTCACTGATCCGCTTGATGACACCGCCCTTGCCTGCCGCGTCCCGTCCCTCGAACACCACCACCACGCGGGCACCGGTCTCCTTGACCCACTCGGTCATGGTGGTGAGCTCAGCCTGGAGGCGCAGCAGCTCGTCCTCGTAGCGACGCTTGGCGATCGAACGGGCCACGGTCCCCTCCTCCCGGGGCTCGGACCGGGTGCGTGCCGCACCCGTCGGGCCCGAGCCCGCGACGAACCTAGTGCCCCCGGTAGTGGGACGTCGCGACGGGGACCGAGTACGGACGCACCGACATGGTGAAGAAGTCGCGTGACAACGGGTAGAAGTACCGGCTCGGCGACGGTTCCTCGTCATAGGTCAGGCGCACACCGTTGTCGGCGTTCGCCGGGACGCCGGGATTGAGGTCGAAGTGGGTGAAGTTCACCCATGAGGTGTTGATGTCGAGCTCCATGCCCCGCACCGCCCCCGCCCGGGCGAGCACGTTGGCCAGATCGACGATGGTCAGGCCGCTGCCCGCCGCATACACGAGGGCACCGGTGGCCGTCACCCCGACGCCGGACCGCCACACCCGGACCGCACCGCCGAGGGTGGCTCCCCACCGCACGTTGTCGTTCGCGTCGAGCCCCGGCACCGGTGCACCGTTGTCCACGATCAGGTCGAGGTTCTGGCGCACCGCCACCGTGGTCGGCGTCATCTTCACGTCGGTGCCCCAGGCGCCGACGGTGATGTTGCCCGACGAGTCGATGGCCACAGACGCGGCACCGTTCACCAGCGGCACCGCGGTCACACCGTCCAGGTAGAAGCCGCCCTGGGCGTCCTGCATGCGGAAGCCGGAATTGAAGGCGGCGTCCAGGGTGGTGCTGGCGGCGGAGGAGACGGGCGCCATGTTGGCGAACGTCTGGCCGGTGCCCGGGATCGACGAACCGGCATACAGCTGGGCGCTCAGGAGCTTCGTGTCCATCCAGGCCACCCCCGTCACGAGGCTGGTGTAGACGGCGTCGGGGCGCAGGTAGGCGGCGTACATGGTGGGCACGCCGTCGACGGTGCGGCCGATGGGGTGCCACTGGCCCTCACCCGGTGTGGGGGTGGAGACGAACGGCACGATGGCGGCCGGTGCGGGCAGGTGGGCGGGCCCGGAGGCGACGGGCAGCGTCGACGACGAACTCACCGCCGTCGGCTTCGGGATCGCCCCGGCGGCCGGCTTGCCGCCCTTGGGCGGGGCGTGCCACGTGTACCAGGTGTCCTCGGCCCACGTCACGATGCCGCCACCGCCGTGGTCGCGGACCCATTCGGTCAGCCGGGTGCCGGCGGACGGGCCCAGGGCCGGATTGGTGGCCGCCTGACCCATCGACGCCCACAGCGGCGACAGCAGGATCATCACCACGACGAAGATCGTCGTCTTGGGGTGACGTCCGACCGGCGTGGGGCGCTCGCGGATGCGCTGCTTGCGCAGCGCACGGCGCTCCCGACGGGTCGGCTTGGCCACCGAATGGGCACGACGGGGGGCACCCGACGGGGCGCGCCGGGGCATGGACTCGACCACCGGTAGGCCGGAGGCGCCGACGATCGGGTCGTCCTGGTCGTAGACAGTGGGGCCTGGCACGGTGCTTCGGGGACCTCGTTCCTCGTCGTGATCGGTGTGCGGGCGCGGCGTGTCGTGCTTGCGGCGTCGGGCAGGAGCGCAGTAACCGTTAGTTTCCCACCTCTGACCGGTCGGCACGAGTCAACCCGCTCCGACCTGGGGCGACGCCCGTAGCAACACGTGGTGCACCATCAGGGTACGGCTCCCTCCTGACGGATGCATGACGGACTCCGCGGGCCTGTCCCACCTCCGGTAGCGTCGGTCGCATTCGGAAGACAGGTCCAACCGGCCAACGCGCGGGTCGACGGTGCGTGGTGGCGGTCTCCATCGTTCTCGCCATGTCCACTGCCGCTTGCGGCACGGATTCGCCATCGACCGGCGGAGGCGTCTCGTCGCCGAATTCGTCGACCTGCACGGTTCGGGTGACCCCGGACTGCAGTGCCTACACGTACTCGAACCCGTCCCCGGGCACCGAGATCGTCACGGCTCCGAAATCGGGTGCAGGCAACAACCGGGAGTTCTTCTGGAGTCGGACCGCCCGGAGCGGGACCGACCAGACGGTGTGTGCCACCTTCGCCAGTGGGCAGGGGGATGACCAGCAGGGGATCGTCCTGCGACTGACGGACCTGCCCGGTGGTGGGATCACGGCCATCACGGTCACCCGGAACGTCTGGATGGGTGCCTTCGACGTCTTCAACTTCCACGTCTGGGACACCGGGACCGATCCGGGCAGTCCGTTCACCCAGTTCGGATCGACCGTGATCCCCGGGCTGCCCGTGCGCCCTGCGGTCTACCCGCTGCACATGTGTGCCCGCACCATCACCGCCACCGACGTCGTGCAGTTCGTCGTCTGGACGACGGGCCGGACGGAGCCCTCCTGGGGCGGTGCGGACGGCGGTGCGGCACGGTTACCCGCTGACGCGCCGACGGCCGGCCGGGGCGGCTGGTTCGCCGGGCACCTGGTGCCGGGAACCAGCATGACGTACCGACGGCTCTCCGTCGACGGCGCGATCGCCCGGGCACTCCCCTGACCGGGGCGACTCAGGCGCGCTTGACCGGGGCCATCCGCAGTAGCAGCTTCTTGCGCCCGACCGAGGTGAAGATGACCTCGGCCTCGGCATCGTCGCCGTCCCCACCGGTGGCCACGACCCGTCCCTCGCCCCACGTCCCGTGGACGACCACGTCGCCCACGTCGAGGCCGAGCTCCTCCGCGCCGGTCGATGCCGGCGCCCGTCGTCGCCTGCCGTTGGCGTCGAACGTCCCGTCCTGAGGCGACACCCCGCTGCCGAACACCGAACGCCCGGGCGTGCCCGAACGCCCTTCCGCCGACGGGCGGCGGCCGAAGTCGCCGACACCTCCCGACGAGGATCCTGACGAGCCCCACCCGCGTTCGACGACCACGTCGCGGACGAGCTCGGACGGGATCTCGTTGAGGAAGCGGCTCGGGATGTTGGAACTGGTGTTGCCCCACAACATCCGGCTCCAGGCGTGGGAGACGTAGAGATGCCGCTCGGCGCGGGTGATGCCCACGTAGCAGAGGCGCCGCTCCTCCTCGAGCTCGACCGGATCGCCGAGCGACCGCATGTGGGGGAAGATCCCGTCCTCCATCCCGACGAGGAACACCGCCGGGAACTCGAGCCCCTTGGCGATGTGCATGGTCATGAGGGACACCGCGGTGCCATCTCCGTCCAGCTGGTCGGAGTCGGCCACCAGGGAGGCGGCCTCCAGGAACTCGGCCAGGGTCCGGTACTCGTCGGCCACGCCGACCAGCTCGTCCACGTTCTCCACCCGGCCGAGCGCCTCGATGGTCCCCTCGGACAGCAACTCGCTCCGGTAGCCGGTGCGCTCGACGACCGCCGTCACGAGCTCGCCGGGGCCGAGCAGCGTGGGGCGGCCGGCGTCGGCACCGTCAGGGCCTGACGCCTCGGTGACCGTCGGACGGTCGGGCACCAGCTGCCTCCCGGGCGCGACCGCGTCGCCGTTCTCGTCGACCAGGTCGGGGACGGCCATCTGCGAGCGCAGGTCGGCCAGCAGGTCGGCCAGGTCCTCCAGCGCCTTGCCCGCCTTGCCCCCGACGCCGGCCTCACCGGCCTCGGCCACCGCGCCGCCGAAGGAGATGCCCCGTCGGCCGGCGAAGCCCGCCAGCTTGGCCACCGACTGGTCCCCCACGCCGCGCTTGGGCACGTTGACGATGCGGCGCCAACTCACTTCGTCGTCCGGATTGACCAGCACCCGCAGGTAGGCCAGGACGTCCTTGACCTCCTTGCGGTCGTAGAACTTCGTGCCGCCCACCACGCGGTAGGGCACCTCGGCGCGCACCATGGCCTCCTCGAGCGCCCGGGACTGGGCGTTCGTCCGGTAGAAGATCGCCACGTCGCCCCATTTGAGACCCTGGTCGCTGCGCAGGCGGACGATCTCGTGCCCCACCCACTCGGCCTCGTCGTGCTCGTCCTCGGCGCGGTAGCGGACGATCTGCTCGCCCATGCCCTGATCGGTCCAGAGCGTCTTCGGCTTGCGGGACACGTTGTTGGTGATCACCGCGTTGGCGGCGTCGAGGATGGTCTGGGTCGAGCGGAAGTTCTGGTCGAGGGTGATCGCCGTGGCGTCCGGAAAGGCGTGCTCGAAGTCGAGGATGTTGGAGATGTCGGCACCCCGGAACTTGTAGACCGACTGATCGCTGTCCCCGACCACCACGATGTTGCGGTGGCCGCCGGCCAGCTGCACCGCCAGCGCGTTCTGGACGGCGTTGGTGTCCTGGTACTCGTCGATCAGAATGTGGGTGAAGCGGTTGCGGTAGTGCTCCAGCACGTCGGGGTGCTCGTCGAACAACCGCACGGCGTTGAGGAGCAGGTCGTCGAAGTCCATGGCGTTGGCCGCCAACATCCGCTTCTGGTAGAGGTCGTAGACGTCGGCGATGCGCCGGTCGAAGATCGAGATGGCGGCGGCGCGGAAGGCGACCGGGCCCTGCCGCTTGGACTTGGCCTGACTGATCTGCCCGAGCATGGAGCGTGGTGACATCTTCTTGGTGTCGATGTCGAGCTCGCGGGCGATGATCTCCACGAGCCGACGGGAGTCGGCATCGTCATAGATCGTGAACGACCCCTTGTAGCCGAGGCGGTCGGCGTGGGCACGCAGGATCCGGACGCATGCCGAGTGGAACGTCGAGACCCACATGCGCTCTGCTCGCGGGCCGACCAGTTCGGCGACGCGGCGTCGCATCTCGTCGGCCGCCTTGTTGGTGAACGTGATGGCGAGGATCTGCCACGGGGCGGCGTCACCGGTGGCGATGAGGTGGGCGATCCGACGGGTCAGCACCCGGGTCTTGCCCGAGCCCGCCCCGGCCACGATCAGCAGCGGTCCTCCCCGGTGGACCACCGAGGCCTCCTGGGGCGCGGTCAGTCCCTCGACCAGCTCGCCCGCGCTGGGTGTCGGGGGACGCGCCGGACCACCGAAGCGCAGCTGTCCGTCGTCGGGGTGCTCGGCCGGGCCCCCGCCCCACGAGGTCATTCCCACTCGATGGTGCCGGGCGGCTTGGACGTGATGTCCAGCGCCACCCGGTTGACGCCCTCGACCTCGTTGATGATGCGCGAGCTCAGGCGCTCGAGGAGGTCGTAGGGCAGACGGGCCCAATCGGCGGTCATGGCATCGTCGGAGGTGACGGCGCGGATGACCACGGGGTAGGCGTACGTGCGGCCGTCGCCCATCACACCCACGGTGCGTACGGCGGGCAGCACGGCGAAGCTCTGCCACAGGTCCCGGTAGAGACCCGCCTTGCGGACCTCCTCGACGACGATGGCATCAGCGGCCCGCAGGATCTCGGCGCGCTCGGGGGTCACCTCGCCGACGATGCGCACGGCCAGGCCTGGACCCGGGAACGGCTGGCGCCACACGATCTCATGCGGGAGGCCGAGCTCCTCGCCGACGGCGCGCACCTCGTCCTTGAACAGCAGGCGCAGCGGCTCGACCAGGTCGAACGCCAGGTCCTCCGGAAGTCCGCCCACATTGTGGTGCGACTTGATGGTGGCGGCCGTGCCCGAGCCCGACTCGATCACGTCGGGATAGAGCGTGCCCTGCACCAGGTAGCCGGCCGGCTCGTCGTCCGGCTCGTCGGCACCATCCTCGAGGTGGCCCTTCTCGACCACCAGGTCGCGGGCGACCTCCTCGAAGATGCGGATGAACAACTCACCGATGATCTTGCGCTTCGTCTCGGGGTCGGTGACCCCGGCCAGGGCCTCGAAGAACCGGTCGGCGGCCTTCACGTGGACGAGGTCGATGTGGAATTGGCGACGGAAGGTCTCCTCCACCTGCTCGCTCTCGTTGGCCCGCATGAGCCCGGTGTCGACGTAGACGCAGGTGAGCTGCTCGCCGATGGCCTTGTGCACGAGCGCCGCCGCTACGGCCGAGTCGACCCCACCGGACAGGGCGCACAGCACCGGCGACGAACCGACCTGGGCCCGCACCGCGGCCACCTGGTTCTCGATGATCGAGGTGTGGGTCCACGACGGAGGGCAGTGGCAGATGTCGTAGAGGAAGCGCTCGAGGAGGTCGCGGCCGTGCTCGGTGTGGACGACCTCCGGGTGGAACTGGACGCCGAAGATGCTCCGGTCGGGGTCATGGAGGGCGGCGACCGGTGCGTCGGGGCTGGTGGCGGTGGCCACGAATCCGTCCGGGACCTCGGTGATGGCGTCACCGTGGCTCATCCACACCTCGCACGACTCCGGCCAGTCGGAGAACAACGGGGAGGACCCGGTGACGTTCAGCGGGGTACGGCCGTACTCGCCCCGACCGGTCCGGTCGACGACCCCGCCCAACTGCTGGGCGAGGAGCTGAGCGCCGTAGCAGATGCCCAGGATCGGGATCCCCAGGTCGTACACGCCGGGATCGATGGTGGGCGCGGGCGTCTCGTTGACCGACTTCGGGCCACCCGAGAGGATGATGCCGGCGGGACGACGGGCGGCCAGGTCGGCAGCCGTGGAGGTATGGGAGACGATCTCGGAGTAGACGTGCGCCTCGCGCACCCGTCGGGCGATCAGCTGGGCGTACTGGGCGCCGAAGTCGACGACCAGTACCGGCCCGTGACGGAGATCGTCAGTCGGCTCGGCCGGGCTCAATGGCCCATGCCGACACCCTGCGCGCGCTGCAGGTCCTTGCCCTCGGTCTGGAGGGCCGGGGCCACCATGACCTCCGCCTTCTGGAACTCCTTGACCGTCTGGTACCCGCAGGTCGCCATGGCCGTGCGCAGGGCGCCGAACAGGTTCATCCGCCCGTCGTTTTCGTGGGCGGGGCCGAGCAGGATCTCCTGGAGGGTGCCGCGGGTCGTGGTCTTGACCCTGGCGCCCCGGGGAAGCGTCGGATGGAACGTGGCCATGCCCCAGTGGTAGCCGCGGGCCGGGGCCTCGACAGCGGAGGAGAGGGGTGAGCCGAGCATCACGGCGTCGGCGCCACAGGCCACGGCCTTGGCGATGTCGCCGCCCTTGGACATGCCGCCGTCGGCGATGACGTGGCAGTAGACGCCCGTCTCGTCGAGGTGACGCATGCGGGCGCCGGCCACGTCGGCGATCGCGGTGGCCTGGGGTACGCCGATCCCGAGCACGCCGCGGGTGGTGCAGGCGTTGCCGGGGCCTACGCCGACGAGGACGCCGACGGCACCCGTGCGCATGAGGTGGAGGCCGGCCTGGTACGAGGCGCAGCCGCCGACGATCACCGGGACCTCGAACTCACGGATGAAGCGCTTCAGGTTGAGCGGCTCGACGGTCTTCGACACGTGCTCGGCCGACACGACGGTGCCCTGGATGACCAGGATGTCGAGTTCGGCGGCGAGCAGTGCGGGGGCGAATTGCGTGGTCTTCTGCGGAGTGACCGAGGCCGCGGTGGTGATGCCGGCGGCCTTCATCTCCTTGATGCGCTGGGTCACGAGGTCGAGTTGGACCGGCTCGGCGTACATCTGCTGCATCCGTGCGGTGGCCTTCTCGGTGGGCAGCTCACGGATCTCGTCGAAGAGCTTCGTGGGGTCCTCGTACCGGGTCCAGAGTCCCTCGAGGTTGAGGACGCCGAGGCCACCGAGGCGACCGATCTCGATGGCGGTGGCGGGGCTGACCACGCCGTCCATGGCCGAGGCCAGCAGGGGCAGCTCGAACTGGTAGGCGTCGATCTGCCACGAGATGTCGACATCCTCGGGGTCCCGCGTGCGGCGGCTGGGGACGATGGCGATGTCGTCGAACCCGTAGGCCCTCCGCCCCGACTTGAAGATGCCGATCTCTAGCTCAGCCACTGAATTGCCCTCCGGACCATGGTTGCAGTTGGACGTACCTCCACAGGCGGTGGCAGCTCCGACATGCCCTCACCGACCATCCCCCACGATACCGCCTGGGCACCCGGGCCGTAGCAGCGTCGGGACCCCTCCGCGTGGTTGCCGGCCGGGCTCAGCGACGACGGGGCTCTGCGGGACCGTCCACCCCGAGGACCAGGCAGAGCAGCTCGGTCAGCACCCGTGCGGTGGCGCCCCAGATGATCTCGCCCGCCGCCGTGAAGAACCACACCGGGAACTCGCCACCCGGCAGTCCGTCCGTGCCCTGGCGCCCCGGTACGGCCCACAGCTCCTCGGCCCAGACACCGTCGCCCACCAGTTCGATCAGGGCGACATCGAAGACCCGGGACACCTCGTCGGGGGCCGGAGTGGTCACGGGCCGTCCCGCCAGGACGGCGACGACCGGTGTCATCAGGGTGTTCGAGGAAACCGTGGGCATGGACGTGAGCTGCCCGACCACGGTGACCGACGCCGGGTCGAGGCCGACCTCCTCCTCGGCCTCGCGGCGGGCTCCTTCGTCGACCGCCTCGCCCGGGTCGAGCTTGCCGCCCGGGAAGGCGACTTCGCCCTGGTGCGAGCGGAGCCGGGACGAGCGGACGGTGAGGAGCACCCTCGCCTCGCCGTGCTCCTCGAACAGGGCCACGAGCACGGCGGCCGGGTTGGCGCCGGGGACTACGTCGGCGAACGAGCGCGTGAATTCGGACACCGCGGCGGCCGTCGTGGCGGCGTCGTCCGACAGGTCGCGCGCCCGGACGGCGGCGACCACGGCGTCCAGGGGCAGGGAGGACCGGGCAGCGGGAGGCAGGTGCGCCCAGGGGGCCGGGCCGCCCGGTCGGTGCGACGGCGGCCGGGGGATGACCTGGGGGCCGGCGCGGTGCGGTGGCTCGGGGGCGGGCATCGGGGACGACACTAGGTGCGGCGCCGGGGTGGTGGAGCGCCGGGGGTCCCATCCGGACGGACGCCGGCCGCCCTGGCTACCATCGGGCCTGATCGACGTCGCACCCGACGGCGGGTGTGCAGGAAGAGGCCGCCATGACCGACACCGGTGCCGCACCGCAGTTCCCGATCACCACCGCCCTCGAGTTCCCCGAATGGACGGTCGAGCGCAACCTCGGCCTCGTGTTCGGCCTCGTCGTGCGGTCCATGGGGGCGGCCAAGGGGTTCACCGCCGGTTTCAAGGCCCTGGCCGGGGGCGAGGTGACCCAGTACACGAAGCTGCTCGAGGACACCCGCCGTCACGCCCTCGACCGGATGATCGAGAACGCCCGGGTGATGGGGGCCAATGCCGTGATCAGCTTCCGCTTCGACTCCTCGGAGATCGGTCAGTCCCTCACCGAGATCGTGGCCTACGGGACGGCGGTCGTCGTCGGGGCCAGGCGGTGACGGCCGACGGGGCACGGCCGGCGTGCCCGTGGTGATCATCCTCGCCCTCGTCGGTCTGGCCGTCATCGCCGCGGTGGTCGTCAGCCTCTTCGTGCGGCGCCACGGCGAGTCGGATCAGCCGCAGTCGGGCTGGACGCCCACCGACGAGCTGTTCAAGGACCCGGGGACGGACCGGACCATGCGGGTGTGGCTCGACCGGGCGGGCGGGCGCCACTATGTGCCCGAGCAGCAGGGCTGAGCGCGGCCGGGTCCGCCGGGTCCGCCGGGTCCGTCGACGCCTAGCGGTCTGGACGGACGACGTCGACGGACGGTAGGTCCTCGACTTCCTGCTGGCTGATGCTCAGCCGGATTCCGTCCCCGACCCCGATGACGACAGTGATCGGGAGGGCCACCACCTTGCGATCCCAGAGGTGGCCCTCCTGGAGAAGCACGTGGGTGACGTAGTGATTGCGGGGATCCATGACGAGTCCCTCGACCTTGCCGATGGGGCCGTCGGTGGCATGGACCTGGTCGCCCCGACGGACGGCGACCTCGCCCAGGGGCACGGTGTCGTACGTGACGGGCTCGGGGACCTCCCCGACGGTGTGGGCCAAGCCGTAATAGGGCTGGGAGAGTGCCTGTCCCGCCTCATAGTCCATGTGGCCACCCGATCCGGGCAGGAACTGCGTCTCCTCCGCATGTTCGAGCTCCTCGAACTCTGCGACGGTGCACCGGATCCGGAGGTGACCGCCCGACGGGTCGACCAGGTCGAGCGGGACGAGGCGACCGAGCCCCTGTCGGTGCTTCGGCTCGACCACCAGATGTGTCACCACGCGACCAAACGGGTCGATGACCACCCGGCTGATCGATCCACACACCCCATCGGAGCAGGTTGCGTCGGCTCCGATCATGAACTTCGTCACATCTGCCACAGTCGACCCCTTGGTTCATCTCGACGCTAGGTGTGATCCCCCGCCGGCGCCAACACCGTCGATCGCCGGTACTGACCGGGCGCGTGCGGTCCCCCGGGCCACCCGGGCCACCGCACGCGACGGAGGCCGGGCCTCACGGCCCGGCCTCCGATCAGTACTGAGGTGCCGCCGGAGCGGCGTGCCGACCGAGACGTCCGGCCGGCTGACGACTACATCATGCCGCCCATGCCACCCATACCGCCCATGCCGCCGCCCATGGCGGCAGCAGCGGCTGCGGCAGCACCGGCGTCGGCCTTCTCGGGCTTGTCGGCCACGAGCGCCTCGGTGGTGAGGAGCAGCCCCGCGATGGAGGCGGCGTTCTGCAGAGCGGAACGGGTCACCTTGGCGGGGTCGATGACGCCGGCCTTGACCAGGTCCTCGAGCTCACCGGTGGCGGCGTTGAGGCCGACATGGCCCTTCTTGCCCTCCACCTCCTTCACGTACACGCTGCCCTCGAGACCGGCGTTGTTGGCGATTGCCTCCAACGGGGCGGCCAGGGCCTTCAGCACGATGCCGGCACCTGTGGCCTCGTCCCCCTCGAGGGAGTCGATGACCGACTGCACGGCGGCACGGGACCGCACCAGGGCGGTACCGCCACCGGCGACGATGCCCTCTTCGACCGCGGCACGGGTCGCCGACAGCGCGTCCTCGATGCGGTGCTTCTTCTCCTTGAGCTCCACCTCGGTGGCGGCACCGACCTTGACCACGGCCACGCCGCCGGCCAGCTTGGCCAGCCGCTCCTGCAGCTTCTCGCGGTCCCAGTCGGAGTCCGTGTCGTCGATCTCACGCTTGATCTGGGCGATCCGGCCCTTCACGTCCTCCGTGGAACCGGCACCTTCGACGATGGTCGTGTTGTCCTTGGTCACGATGACCCGGCGGGCACTGCCCAGCAGGTCCATGGTGGCGGTCTCGAGCTTGAGGCCGATCTCCTCGGAGATCACCTGGGCGCCCGACAGCACGGCCATGTCCTGGAGCATCGCCTTGCGGCGCTCACCGAAGCCGGGGGCCTTGACGGCCACCGAGGTGAAGGTGCCCCGGATCTTGTTGACGACCAGGGTAGCCAGGGCCTCGCCCTCGACGTCCTCGGCGATGATCAGCAGCGGCTTGCCGGTCTGCATGACCTTCTCGAGGACGGGCACGAGGTCGTGGACGGCACTGATCTTGCCGTTGACGAAGATGATCAGCGGGTCGTCGAGGACGGCCTCCTGGCGCTCGGCATCGGTCACGAAGTACGGCGAGAGGTAGCCCTTGTCGAACTGCATGCCCTCGGTGAACTCGAGCTCGATGCCGAACGTGTTCGACTCCTCGACGGTCACGGTGCCGTCCTTGCCGACGCGGTCGATGGCGTCGGCCAGTACCTCGCCGATGGCAGTGTCGGCAGCGGAGATGGACGCGACCTGGGCGATCTCGTGCTTCGAGTCGATCTCCTTGGCCTGCTTGTGGATCGAGGCCACCGCAGCGGCGACGCCCTTGTCGATCCCCTTGCGGAGGCCGAGCGGGTTGGCGCCGGCGGCCACGTTGCGCAGCCCCTGGCGGATGAGGGCCTGGGCCAGCACGGTGGCGGTGGTGGTGCCGTCACCGGCGACGTCGTTCGTCTTGGTGGCGACCTCCTTCACCAGCTGGGCGCCCATGTTCTCGAAGGGGTCCTCGAGCTCCACCTCACGGGCGATGGACACACCGTCGTTCGTGATGGTGGGCGCACCGAACTTCTTCTCGATGACGACGTTGCGGCCCTTCGGCCCGAGGGTGACCTTGACCACGTCGGCCAACTTGTTGACGCCGGCCTCGAGGCCACGGCGTGCGGACTCGTCGAACTTGAGGATCTTGGGCATTACTTGGTCACCTTGGCGAGGATGTCGCGGCTCGACAGGATGAGGAGATCCTTGCCGTCGGCACTGATCTCGGTGCCGCCGTACTTCGAGTAGACGACGGTGTCGCCCACGGCGATGTCCAGCGGGATGAGCTCACCGGTCGTCTCGGAGCGGCGACCCGGACCCACGGCCAGTACCTCGCCCTGCTGGGGCTTCTCCTTGGCGGTGTCGGGGATGACCAGACCGGACGCGGTGGTCTCCTCGGACTCGCCGGGCTGGACGACGATGCGGTCGTCAAGGGGATGCAGACTCATGATGCGGGCCTCCTGTGGGGCGTTAGCAGTCGAAGGATGAGAGTGCCAACGATACCCGGCCCGCACGCGATTGGCAACCGCGCCCCCCGAGTGCCAACCGCGTCGGTGCCGGTCCCGGTCCCCACCGGTCCCCGGCCCGGGGCCCATGGGCCCGCCGGCGTCAGACCGTCGAGACCAGGCGGAGGTTCGGGTCGGCGCCCAGGTCGAGGCCACTCCGGTCCCCCCGCGTCAGCCGCCAGAAGCCTGCCGCCGCGACCATGGCGGCGTTGTCGGTGCAGAGTGCCCGGCTGGGCAGGAAGGCGCCGATGCCGTCCTCGGCACAGGCCGCCTCCATCCGGGCCCGGAGCAACGAGTTGGCGGCCACGCCACCGGCCAGACAGATCGCCCGGGCGCCGACCTCGTGCGCGGCGGCCCGGGCCCGGGTCACCAGGACGTCGACCACCGCCTCCTGGAACGACGCGGCCACGTCCGCCGTCGACGCGTCGGGCTCCTTGCGGACCCGGTTCACCACCGAGGTCTTCAGCCCGCTGAAGCTGAAGTCGTAGCCGTCACCGGGGAGCGAGCGGGGGAAGGCGTAGGCGGTGGGGTCGCCCTCCGGGGCGAGCCGGTCGATGGCCGGTCCGCCCGGATAGCCCAGCCCGATGAACCGGGCCACCTTGTCGAAGGCCTCGCCGGCGGCGTCGTCGATCGTCCCGCCCATGATCCGGTACTCCCCGGGGGCCGTCACCTCGATCAGCAGGGTGTGCCCACCCGACACCAGCAGGACCACGAGCGGCCAACCGAGGTCGGGTTGCTCGAGCAGCGAGGCGAAGAGGTGGGCTTCCAGATGGTTGACCCCGACCAGCGGCACGCCCCAGGCCATGGACAGGGCCTTCGCCTCGGCCACACCGACCAGGAGCGAGCCGATGAGGCCCGGACCGTGGGTGACGGCGATCCCGTCGATGCCCCGGCCGGTGTGGTCGGAACCGGCCTGCTCGAGCGCGTCGGCCAGCACCGGCGTGAGCAGCTCCACGTGGGCGCGTCCGGCCAGCTCGGGCACGACACCGCCGTAGCGGGCGTGGAGGTCGATCTGACTGCTGACCACCGACGAGACGATCGTGCTGCCACCCTCCACGACCGAGGCCGCCGTCTCGTCGCAGGACGTCTCGATGCCCAGGACACGGACGATGGGTCGGTCGGCGGCCGCGGTCACGGCACCGACCCTACCGAACGGCGCCGGCGCGCCGGCTCAGTCCCGGCGCTCGAGGTCCACCGTCTCGGCCAGCGCGGAGCCGATGGATGCCAGCCGGTCGCCGTAGGCGGGCGAGTCGATGTCACGCACCCACATGATCAGGGCGTCGCCGTCGTGGTAGTAGTTCGGCCGCACGCCCACCGGCGCCAGCCCGAATCTGCGGTACAGCGCGATCGCGGGCACGTTGCCGACCGCCACCTCGAGCGTCAGGTGGGCCGAGCCACGGGCCAGGGCGGTACGCACCAGGTCGTACAGCAGCACGGTGCCGATACGCCGTCCCACCCAGCCCGGTGCCACCGCGATGTTGTTGACGTGGGCCTCGTCGTCGATCGACATCTGGCCGGCGTACCCGACCAGCTCGTCACCCACCCAGGCCGTCCGGTAGGCCCGGGACGTGCGCTGGGCCAGTTCGCCCTCGAAGAGGTGACGTGACCACGGCTCGTCGAAGACCTCACCTTCGATCCGCAGCACGGAACGCAGGTCGCGTGACCGCATCGGCGCGGCCACCACCGCCAGGCGCTCGCCCGGGGCCACCGGCGTGTCGACGCCCGACCGCTCCGTCACCGACGGTCGTCCGGCGGGGGTGACGCGGTGCGCTGCGGGGCACGCTCCTCCCAGTTGATCTTGGCGTCGGCCGGTCGCCGGTAGTCAGGGACCACGTCGGACGCATCCAGCAACCGTGCACCGCCAGCCAGGCGTCGCGTCGCCAGCCGGGCCAGGACGGCCGGCGACGGCGCGGACACCGTCTCGGCCAGGCCGAGGTCGAGCCCCGGTCGAGGGGCCAGCTGCTCGAGGTAGCGGACGGCACCGTCGCCCACCACCAGCACGGGCCCGGCGGCCGCCAGCTCGTCACACCAGGCGGCCAACTCGTCGGGGGTGAGCGCCTCCGGTCGGTCGGTGCGCACGTCGGCCGGGTCTGGCCCGTCCGGGCCGCCGCCGTCGGTCCCGGCCGCGTAGGCCGCGGCGAACACCTCGCCCCGGCGGGCGTCGACCACCGCCACCACCCGGGCGGACCGATGGCCCGGGGCGGCCTCGAAGGCCCCGGCGGCCAGTGCGTCGAGGCTCGAGACCGGCAGGACCCCGACACCGAGGGACTGCCCGAGTGCTTTGGCCGTGGCCACACCGACCCGCAGCCCGGTGAAGAGTCCGGGACCGACGTCGACGGCCAGTGCGTCGACCTCCGCCAGGGTGGTGCCGGACAGGGCGCACACCTCCTCGATGGCGGGCGCCAGCAATTCGGCATGGGCCCGTCCACCCAGGTGCGAACGCTCGGCGACCGACCCGTCGCGGACCAGGGCCGCGCCCACCAGGTCGGTGGCCGTCTCCAGGGCGAGCACCCTCACGCGTCCACCGTCCAGGGTCCGAGGGCGGCGGCCAGCGCGCTCCAGCGGTCGTCCCACGACCCATCGGCGTCGGTCACCGTGATCCGTCGCCGCCCGTCGTCATCCGGGTCGACTTCGAGAAGGAGCGACAGCGCGCCCGACCCGAGCACGGGCTCGGCGGCGTCACCCCACTCGACCAGGGCCACACCGCCGTCCTCCACCAGCTGGCCGAGCCCGAGGTCGGCGATCTCGCCGAGATGGTCGAGCCGGTACACGTCGGCGTGCAGCAGCGTGCGCACCGCGGTTGGGCCGGGAGTCACCTCGTACTGGCGGACCAGAGTGAACGTCGGACTGGTGACGGGCTCCGCGATGCCGAGCGCCCGGCCGAAGCCCTGGGCGAACGTGGTCTTGCCGGCCCCGAGGTCACCGGACAGGAGCAGGACGTCACCCGGCACGCACACGTCGGCCAGCGCGGCGGCCAGGTCGCGTGTAGCCGGCGCCGAACCGGCGGCGAGCACGAGGGTCGGACTCATGCGACACGGCCCATCAGCTGTTTGGCCCGCACGAAGTCGGCCCGCATCTGGGCGAGCACCACCCCGCCGCCCCGCAACGCGGCCGCCGGGTGGAAGGTGGGGACCAGCGTGGTCTCCCCCAAGGGGTACGACGCGCCCCGGAGCTTGGTGATGCCCTGGTCCGTGCCGAGGAGGAGCTTGGTGGCGAAGTTGCCCAGGGTCACGACGACCTTCGGCGCGATGAGGTCGACCTGTTCGGTGAGGAAGGGCCGGCAGGCGTCGATCTCCTCGGGCCTCGGGTCCCGGTTGTCCGGCGGGCGGCACTTGACCACGTTGGCGATGTACACGTGCTCCCGGCCGATCCCGAGCTCCTCGACCAGCAGGCGGTCGAGCAGCTGACCGGATCGCCCGACGAACGGCTCGCCACGCAGGTCCTCCTCGCGGCCGGGGGCCTCGCCCACGAACATGAGGTCGGCCCCGGGGTCACCCACACCGAAGACGACCTGGGTCCGGGTGGCCGCCAGCGGACAGCGGGTGCACCCGGCGGCCTCGGCAGCCAGCGCGGCGAGTCGGGTTCCGGGAGCCATCGGCGGCATCGTACCGGCTGATCCCGACGCCACCCGCCTCGCCGGGCGTCGTCGGACCCGGGTACGGGCGTACCGGGGTGCGGCCCACCGGTTCACCCGAGGGTGTCGACCACCTGGGCGACGAGGTCGGGCAGGTCACCGGCCACGAGCCCGGTGCGGTAGCCGAGCGACCCGGCCCGGCCGTGGACGTGGGCTCCGAGCGCGGCGGCCTCGAGCGGCGGCACCCCCCGGGCCAGGAACGCGCCGATGACGCCGGACAGCACGTCGCCCGTTCCGGCCGAGGCCAACGACGGGGTGCCCGCCGTGGCCAACAGCACCCGCCCCGACGGGTCGGCCACCGTGGTCGTCGGGCCCTTCAGCAGCACGACGGCGCCGGACACCACGGCGAGCCGCCGGGCCGCCGCGACCCGGTCGGGGCCGGGTGCCGTCCCCAGGAGCCGCTCGTACTCGCCGTCGTGCGGTGTCAGCACCACCGGGGCCGACGCCTCGAGCGGCCGCTCGTCGAGTCGGCCCAGGACGCTGAGGCCGTCGGCATCCACCACCACCGGGTTCGCCGATCGGGCCACCAACCACCGCACCTGGGCGCCGGTGCCCTTGGCCCGTCCGATCCCCGGCCCGACCACGGTGGACCGGCACCGGGAGGCGACGTCCAGGACCACGTCGGCCCAGCCGTCGGCCGGCAGTTCGACCCCGACAGCCTCGGTGGCCGGCAGGTCGCCCAGCGCGCCGCCCGGCACTCCGAGACGGACCATGCCGGAACCGGCCCGGTAGGCACCCCGGGCACACATGGCGGCGGCCCCCGTCATGCCCGGTGAACCCGCGGCCACCAGCACGGCGGCCGCCCACTTGTTCCCGCCCGGGTCACGCGGAGGCAGCCATGCCGCCACGTCGCCGTCCTCCACCCGGTCGATGCCGTGGGCCCCCACCGGCAACCCGATGTCGACCACCCGCACCTCGCCCGCCAGCAAACGGCCGTCGCCCTGCAGCAGTCCGGGCTTGGCCGCCACGAACGTGACGGTGCGGCGGGCGGCCAGCACCCGGCCCGACGCCTGGCCCGTGTCGCCGGCCACGCCCGAGGGGATGTCGACTGCCAGCACGGACACGCCGGGAGCCACCGCGGGTGCGTCGTAGGCCCCACGGAAGCCGGTGCCGAACGCGGCGTCCACCACCAGGTCCACCCTGGGCCCGTCGAACCCGATCCCCGCGACGTCGCCGGGGCCGACCACGGTCACCCGGACGCCCCGGCGGGCGAGGAGGCCGGCCGCCACACGACCGTCGCCCCCGTTGTTGCCCTTGCCGGCGACCACCACGACCCGACGGCCGTAGGCGCCGCCCAGCAGCTCGAGCGCGGCCAGGGCGACCGCCGTCCCGGCCCGGGCCACGAGCTCGTCGAGCGGTGTGGTCTCGGCGGCCAGGGCGTCGGCGGCCTGCATCTCACTGACGGTCAGTACCGGCTGCACGACCGGAACCTACCGATCCGTCCGGTCGTCCGGCGCCGTGCCGGGCGGCTCCGGGCCTTCGGCCACCACCGCGGCCAGGGCGATCAGATCGGTATGGGTGAGCGAGAGGTGCCAGCGCGCCACCCCGGCCGCGCCGGATGCATCGGCCGCGGCGTCGTGCAGCACCACGGTCGGGGCGTCGAGTCCGGTGCGCACGACCTCCACGTCGTGGAACCCGAACGCACCGAGCCCGAGTCCGAGCGCCTTCATGACGGCCTCCTTGGTGGCGAACCGCGTGGCCAGGCGGGGCACCGGGTCCGGGACCAACGCGGCGTAGTCGCGCTCACCGGTGGTGAACAGACGGCGGGCCAGCGTGGGCCGGCGGGCCAGGGCGGCACGGAACCGCTCCACGTCGACGGCGTCGATACCGATCCCGACCACGCCGCCGTCGGTCCGGGCCGTCAGGACCCCGGTCACCTCGGCGACCACCGCGTCGGCCGCCGAGCGGGTCACTCGACGGTGACCGTCTTGGCCAGGTTGCGGGGACGGTCGACGTCGAGGCCGTGGAGGCGGGCCATCGAGTGGGCGAACATCTGCATCGGCACGACGTCGATCACCGGCGCGAAGAGGTGCTCGGTGGCAGGTACCCACAGCACCTCGTCCGCGTGACGGGCCGTCTCCTCGTCGCCGTCGTTGGCCACGAGCACCACCGATGCGCCCCGGCTCTTCACTTCGGCCACGTTGGCGATGACCTTCTCCCACACCGGGGTCCGGGTGGCCACGCACACGACGACCGTGCCCGGCTCGACCAGGGCGATCGGACCGTGCTTGAGCTCGCCGGCCGGGAAGCCCTCGGCCCGGAGGTAGGAGATCTCCTTGAGCTTGAGCGCGCCCTCGAGTGCCACGGGGTACCCGACATGGCGGCCCAGGAAGATGAACGAGGGCGAATCGCGGAACTGCTCGGCGACGGCGTGGACGGCGGCGCCCCGGGTCATGGCCTCGGCCACCTTGTCGGGCAGCGACCCCATGGCGTCGAGCAGGCCCCGGGCCTCGGCCGGCGACAGGGTCTCGCGGACCTGGGCCAGGTAGAGGGCGAGGATCTCGAGTGCCGTGATCTGTGCCAGGTGGGTCTTGGTGGACGCCACACCGATCTCGGGGCCGGCCCGGGTGTAGAGCACGGCGTCGGCGTCGCGGGCCATGGAGGAGTCGACCACGTTGGTGATCACCAGCACCTTCGCACCGAGCGACTTGGCCTCGCGGACGGCCTGGAAGGTGTCCACCGTCTCCCCCGACTGGCTCACCCCGATGACCAGGGTGTGTTCGTCGACGACCGGGTTCCGGTACCGGAACTCACTCGAGATGTCGATCTCCACCGGCAGGCGGGCCCAGTGCTCGATGGCGTACTTGGCCATGAGACCGGCGTGGTAGCTCGAGCCGCAGGCCACCACGAAGACCTTGGTGATCGCCCGGAACTGCTCGTTGGTCAGGTGGACCTCGTCGAGGACCAGGGTCCCATCGGGCAGCAGTCGGTCGAGCAGCGTGTCCGCCACGGCCTTGGGCTGCTCGTGCATCTCCTTGGCCATGAAGTCGTCGTACCCGTCCTTGCGGGCTGCGTCGAGGTCCCAGTCGACATGGAGCGGTGCCGGCTCCACCGGGTCGCCCTCGAGGGTGGTGACGGTGATCGCACCGGGGCGCAGCTCGGCCACCCGGTCGTCGTCCAGGATGAAGAAGTCGTGGGTGAGGCCGAGGATGGCGGGGATGTCCGAGGCCAGGAAGGCGGCGCCGTCACTCACTCCCATGATCAGCGGCGACACCCGTCGTGCGGCCACGATGACGTCCGGCTCGGCATCGTGCACGACGGCCAGTGCGAATGCGCCCCGCACCTCGGCCAGGGCGGCCCGCACGGCGCCGGTCAGGCCCTCGTCGGGATGAGCGGCGAGGTGCGCCTCGATGAGGTGGGCGAGGACCTCGGTGTCCGTCTCCGAGTCGAGCTGGTGGCCGTCGGCGATCAGGCGGTCCGACAGCTCGACGTGGTTCTCGATGATGCCGTTGTGCACCAGGGCGATGTGGCCGTGACAGTCCGTGTGGGGGTGGGCGTTGCCCTCGTTGGGCCGGCCGTGCGTAGCCCACCGGGTGTGACCGATGCCGGCCGACGGGTGGGCCGGGGCCCCCTCGGTCCGCTTGGTCAGGTCATCGAGCGACCGCGTGCCGTTGGCGGCCCGTACCCTCCACAGTGGGTCGTCGCCGTCGGGGCCCACCAGGGCCAGGCCCGCCGAGTCATACCCCCGGTACTCGAGTCGCGCCAGGCCCTCGACCAGCACGTCGAGCACCTCGTGCTCACCGCCGTCCGGCCCCGGTCCCCTCGTGATGCCGATGATGCCGCACATGGATGTCCACGCTACCCGCCGGTGGTCGCTCCGGTAGAGCCGGGCGGCGACACACGGGCCGTCGTCGTGTCAGACGGCCGAGTCGAGGCCTTCGCCCAGTTCCTCGGCGACCGCTGCCGCCTGGGCCTCGTCGCGGGCCCGGGCCGCCTCCAGCAACTCGTGCTCGATGAGGGCATGGAGACGCTGGGCGGTCGCCTCGGCGACCCCCGGCTCGGTGCACTCGACCATGACGCGGACCACCGGTTCGGTCCCGCTCGGGCGGACCAGCACGCGGCCGGTGTCCCCCATCGCCTCGCGCTCCTGATCGATGGCCATACCGATCGTCGGGACGTCCGCATACAGCGACGTGTCGACGCCCCGGACGTTCACCAGGGTCTGCGGCACGGGCTCGATGAAGCCGTCGAGGAGCTCGACCAGTGTCGAGCCGGAACGGGCGAGCAGGTCGGCCAGCACCAGGCCGGTCAGGAGACCGTCGCCCGTGGTGGCCAACCGCCGGAAGATGATGTGGCCCGACTGCTCACCACCGAGGGAGAAGCCCTCCTTGTCGATGGCGGCCAGGACGTGGCGGTCGCCGACATCGGTCTCCTTGACCAGGATGCCCCGCTCCTCCATCGCACGTCGGAAGCCGAGATTGGTCATCACGGTCACGACCACGGTGTTTCCGGCCAACTGACCACGGTCGGCCAGATCCCGTGCGAACAGGGCGAGGAGGGAGTCGCCGTCGACCAGGGTGCCCGTCTCGTCGACGGCCAGGAGCCGGTCGGCGTCACCGTCGAGGGCGAGGCCGAGTGCCGCGCCGTGGTCGAGCACGGCCTGGGACAGCAGCTCGGTGGCCGTGGAACCGCAGCCGGCGTTGATGTTGGTTCCGTCGGGCTCGTCGCCGATGGCGATCACGTCGGCACCCAGCTGCGTGAACACCTGCGCGCCCAACTCGGAGGCACTGCCGTTGGCACTGTCGACCACGATCCGCAGGCCGTCGAGGCGGCGGCCGTCGAGGGCACCGGCCAGGTGCTCGACGTAGGCGGACCCGAGGTCGGCCTCGGTGCGGATGATGCCCACGCCGTGCCCCTCGAGCGGACGGGGTCCCTTGACACCGGGATCGATGACCTTGTGCAGCTCGTCCTCGATGGCCTGCTCGAGCTCCTCCGTCAACTTCGCTCCGCCGGCACCGAACAGTTTGATGCCGTTGTCGGCGAACGGGTTGTGGGATGCCGAGATGACCACCGCCGGCAGGTCGCGCTTGACGGACAGCCAGGCCAGGGCCGGGGTGGGCAGCACGCCCACGTCGACGACGTCGGCACCCTCACTGGCCAGGCCAGCCCCGAGAGCCGCCTGCAGCATGGGCCCGGACCGGCGGGTGTCGCGCCCGATCAGGAAGGTCGTGGCGGTGATGGTCCGGGCGACGGCGCGCCCGAGGGCCAGCACCAGCTCGGGTGTGAGCTCGGTGTTCGCACTGCCCCGGACTCCGTCGGTGCCGAACCAGGTTCGGGCCACCGGCTTACCGCTTCGAGTACTGGGGAGCCTTGCGGGCCTTCTTCAGGCCGTACTTCTTGGACTCCTTCTCCCGTGAGTCGCGGGTGAGGAAGCCAGCCTTCTTGAGCGCGCCACGCAGCTCGGGATCGAGCTCGCACAGGGCGCGGGAGATGCCGAGTCGGAACGCGCCGGCCTGTCCGGAGACGCCACCGCCGTCGATCGTCACGTCGATGTCCCACGACTCGGTCGTCTCGGTCAGGCGCAGGGGCTCGGTCACGATCATGCGGTGGGTCGCCGAGGTGAAGTACTCCTCGAACGTGTGCCCGTTGCAGGTGATGGCGCCTTGGCCGGGGCGGAAGCGCACCCGTGCGACGGCCTGCTTGCGGCGTCCGGTGGTCTGGCAGATGGGGGCAGTCACAGGTGGTTCCTTCGTTCCGTGCGTTCGGTGGTGGTCCGGCGGGCTCAGGCGCCGCTACGGGCGGATGCCGTGCGGCGTGCCCCGGGGATCTCGAGTGGCGTCGGGTGCTGTGCGGTGTGGGGGTGTTCCGCGCCGCGGTAGACCTTGAGCTTGGTGGCCATCTGGCGACCCAGCCGGTTCTTCGGGAGCATGCCCCGGATGGCATCGCGGACGACGTCGTCCGCCCGGTCGATCATCAGGTCGGCGTAGCTGGTGGCCGTCAGACCGCCGGGGTAACCGGAGTGGCGGTAGGCCATCTTGGCGTCGGCCTTGCCCGACGTCATGACCACCTTGTCGGCGTTGATGACGACGACGTGGTCGCCCGTGTCGACATGGGGGGCGAAGGTCGGCTTGTGCTTGCCGCGCAGGATGGCGGCCACCTCGGTGGCGAGGCGGCCCAGCACCAGGCCGTCGGCGTCGACGACGTGCCAGGCGCGGGTGATGTCAGCGGGCTTGGGGGTGAACGTACGCAACAGGATTCCTCTTCGATGGTGTCGGGTGTCCGGGCACCTGCGGGGTGCGGGCCTCGGGAGCGGGCGACCGGTGGTTGGGCGGGGGTCCGCCTGCCAACGGCCGGGGCCTGACCCGGCGACCTTCCACACTACGTCGGATGGGGGCCGGCGGGCAAGCCGCGGCCGGTGGTCCGGTGGGTTGCGACCCGGGCCCGACCGGGACGGCCGTCAGCGGAGCGGGTCAGTACCGCACCGCCATCAGCGTCAGGCCCTGGGGTGGAGCGGGTTGGGAGGCCTGGCTGCGGTCGGCCGACCGCAGGATGTGCAGCATGTCCGACGGGCGCTTACGTCCCCTGCCCACATCGACGAGAGTCCCGACCAACGAGCGGACCATCTGGTGGCAGAAGGCGTTCGCCTCGATCTCGAAGGCGAGCAGATCCCCCACCACCGGGGCCAACCACGCACCTGTCGAGCGGTCCCCGGCGTCGAGCTCCGAGGTGCCCGCCGTCCGGGCGCCCGCGGCTCGGCCGTCCAGCCGGGTCCAGCGGGCGTCGAGGATCCGTCGTGGGATCGGCTGGGAGGGGCTCGTGCCCGGCACCCGGCGGCAGAAGGCCCGGAAGTCGTGCTCACCGAGGAGCGCGTCGGCCGCCGCGGCCATCGCCCGTAGGTCGAGCGGTTCGTCCACGTGCCACGTGAGGCCGGCCAACAGCGGGTCCGCCACCGGCGCGCTGACCACCAGGTAGCGGTAGCGACGGGCGCTGGCCGAGTGCCGGGCGTCGAAGCCCTCGGGGGCGATCTCCGCGGAGCGCACCACGATGCGAGGTCCGACCTGCCTGTTACACGATCTCACCAGTGCCGCCGGATCGAGCTGCGCCGAGCGGTCGGCCGGGACATCGACGTGGACGACCTGGTCCAGGGCGTGCACGCCGGCATCGGTGCGACCGGCGCAGGTCAGGGTGACCGGGGTCCGGCAGATGCGTGAGAGGGCGGCGGCCAGTGCACCGGCGACGGTGTCCAGCCCCTCCTGGGCGGCGAAGCCGTGGAAGCCGCTGCCGTCGTAGGCCACCCGGAGGCGCCAGCGGACGGTGGCCCGATCACTCCCCCCGTGATCGGGGGGCGTGCTCACACCAGTTCGATGCGGGCCATCGGGGCGTTGTCACCCTGACGGTTGCCCAGCTTGAGAATGCGGGTGTAGCCACCCGGGCGCTCCGCATAGCGGGGGCCGATCTCGGCGAACAGCTTGTGGGCCATGTCCTTGTCACGGATGAAGGCGACCACGTTCCGCTGACGGGCGACGCCGCCCTTGGCGGCCGCGGTGATGACCTTCTCGGCCACCGGGCGCAGCGCTTTGGCCTTGGCCTCCGTCGTGACCAGGTATTCGGCCGCGATGAGCGAGGCGACGAGGTTTCCCATCATCGCTTTCTGGTGTGCCGAGCTGCCGCCGAAGCGACGGCCCTTCTTGGGGGTGCCGAGCATGGGGGAACCTCAGTCCTTGACACGCAGGGACAGGCCCCGCTCGTCGAGCTTCTGGAGCACCTCGTCGAGCGACTTCTGCCCGAAGTTGGTGATGTTGAGGAGATCGTCGAGCGTCCGGTCGACCAGCTCGCCGATGGTGTTGATCTGGGCCCGCTTGAGGCAGTTGCGCGGACGCTCGGTGAGGTCGAGGTCCTCGATGCGCAGGTCGAGGTCGGGTGAGCTCGACGTGTTGGCGCCGGGCACGCTCAGCTGGAGGCCCTGGGGCTCCTCCTCCAGGTCGGCCACCAGGGCCACCAGGGTGCGGAGGGTGTCGCCCGCCGAGGCGAGGGCCTCCCGGGGCGTCAGGGAGCCGTCGGTCTCGATCTCGATGACGAGGCGGTCGAAGTCGGTGGACTGCTCGACACGCACGGGCTCCACGGTGAAGGCCACCCGCCGCACGGGCGAGAAGATGGCGTCGACCGGGATGACGCCGATGGCGCCGGTACCCTTGTTCTTGTCGGCCGACACGTAGCCGCGGCCCCGCTCGACAGTCAGGTCCACGGCGATGTGGCCCTTCGTGTTGAGGGAGGCGATGTGCTGGTCGGGGCTCAGCACCTCGACGTCGGACGAGACCTGGAGGTCGCCGGCCGTGACGGCGCCGGGGCCGCGCTTGTCGAGGCGGATCGTCACCGGCTCGTCGCTGTGGACCTTGAACAGGAGGTCCTTCAGGTTGAGGATGATGTCGGTCACGTCCTCCTTCACGCCCGGCAGGGTCGTGAACTCGTGGAGGGCCTCATCGAAGCGGACCTGGGTGATGGCCGCGCCGGGGATGGATGACAACAGTGTGCGTCGGAGCGAGTTGCCGAGCGTGTGGCCGAACCCGGGGTCGAGCGGACCGACGGCGAACTTCTGACGGTTCCCCTCTTCCTCTCCGATGGCTTCGACAGTGGGTCGCTGGATGATGAGCATGCGTGTGTGGCTCCTCGGCAGGTGGTGCGCAGGTTCGGTCTGGGTCGGTTCGTGCAGGTGGTGCGGGTCGGCGTCGGCCGGGTCTACTTGGAGTAGAGCTCCACGATGAGCTGCTCCTGGACCGGCTCGTCGATGTGCTCGCGCAACGGCAAGGAGAACACCTTGACCTCGAAGCGGTCGCCGACGGTCTCGAGCCACGGCGGGAGCGCCCGGTCGAGGGTGTCCATGTTACGGCGCACGTGGAACAGCTCGCGCGACGCCGGCTTGAGGGCGATGGTGTCGCCCTGCCGCACCCGGTAGCTGGGGATCGTGACCCGCTTGCCGTTCACCAGGACGTGGCCGTGGCGCACGAACTGGCGGGCCTGGGAGCGGCTGGCGCCCCAGCCGGCACGGAAGGCGACGTTGTCGAGCCGGAGCTCGAGCATGCACAGCAGGTTCTCACCCGTGATGCCCGGGGCCCGGCTGGCCTCGACGTAGAGGTTGTGGAACTGCTTCTCGAGCAGTCCGTAGATACGGCGTGCCTTCTGCTTCTCGCGCAGCTGGCCGAGGTACTCCGACCCCTGGCGCATGCGGTCGCGACCGTGCTCCCCGGGCGGGTAGGCGCGGCTGTGACGGTCAGTGACCGCCTCGGAGACGGGGCACTTCATCGAGTAGCAGCGCTCTCCCTTGAGGAAGAGCTTGGTGCGCTCCCGGCGGCAGAGCCGGCAGACAGGTCCGGTGTAACGAGCCATGATGGTCCTTGGTTCCCTTCGTTCCCGTCCCTACACCCGCCGCCGCTTCTTGGGGCGGCAGCCGTTGTGCGGGATGGGGGTGACGTCCTTGATGCCGGCGACCTCGATGCCGGCGGCAGCGAGCGAGCGGATGGCGGTCTCACGGCCCGAGCCGGGGCCACGGACGAGCACGTCGACGCGACGCACACCGTGCTCCATGGCCCGCTTGGCGCACTGCTCGGCAGCCAGCTGGGCGGCGAACGGGGTGGACTTCCGTGAGCCCTTGAACCCGACATTGCCGGCCGACGCCCACGCGAGGACGTTCCCCTCGGGGTCGGCGATGGAGATGATCGTGTTGTTGAACGAGCTCTTGATGTGGGCGACGCCGAAGGTGATGTTCTTCCGCTCGCGCTTGCGGGGCCGACGTGCGGCTCCGGGCTTGGTTGCCTTGGCCATTACTTGCGCACCTTCTTCTTTCCGGCGACGGTCTTCTTCGGGCCCTTCCGGGTCCGGGCGTTCGTGTGGGTGCGCTGACCGTGGACCGGCAGGCCCTTGCGGTGGCGGATGCCCTGGTAGCAGCCGATCTCCATCTTCCGCTTGATGTCCTGGGAGATGTCGCGCCGCAGGTCACCCTCGACCTGCAGGTTGGCGTCGATGTAGTTGCGGAGGCGGGTGACCTCTTCGTCGGTCAGGTCACGGACACGGGTGTCCGGGCTGGTCTCGGTGGCCGCGCAGATCTGCTGCGCGGTCGTCCGGCCGATGCCGAAGATGTAGGTGAGGGAGATCTCCAACCGCTTTTCACGGGGGATGTCCACTCCGGAGATACGGGCCACGGGGTCTTCTTTCTCTTCTTGCTCTGCGCCTGGTCGGCGTCAGCCCTGCCGCTGCTTGTGGCGCGGGTTGTCGCAGATCACGATGACCCGCCGGTGGCGGCGGATCACCTTGCACTTCTCACACATCGGCTTGACGCTCGGTCGAACCTTCACGTTGTCGTCCTTGTCTCGTTCCGACGGGCCCCACGGGCTGCCGGGTCACTGCTGGTCGGACCCCCTCCCCACCCACCCGGGCGGGGAGCCGACCGGCTCACTTGTAGCGGTAGGTGATCCGCCCGCGGGCCAGGTCGTAGGGAGTGATCTCCACTTGCACCTTGTCCCCGGGGAGGATGCGGATGCGGTGCATCCGCATCTTTCCGGAACTGTGCGCCAGTACGTTGTGGCCGTTTTCGAGCTCCACGCGGAACATGGCGTTGGGGAGCGGTTCGACGACCGTCCCCTCCAGCACGATGGCATCTTCCTTGGGCTTGGGCAGGTGAATCTCCTACTACTCTTCGTTCTCGTCACACGTCGGCCCGGGGGACGACGGGCGCCGCAGACCACGGGACTCGTGCTCCGGACGCCACCGCAGTCGGGGGCATGCCGGAGCACGGCCACCTGAGCGGGATCGGCACGCCACCACACAGCGGCGGCTGACCGAAGGACAAGTCTAGCCCGTTGTGGGCAAATTGCCAGTCCGACCCCGCTGAGCTGCGCGTTTCAGGGCCCCCGTCAGGAAACCCCTGGTCAGCGACCTAGAGGACGGTGAAGACCTCCGGGCCGTCATCCGTGACGGCGATGGTGTGCTCGAAATGGGCCGAGAGCCGTCCGTCCGAGGTGACCACGCTCCAGCCGTCATCGAGGAGCACGGTGCCGGTGCCACCGGCGTTGACCATCGGCTCGACGGCGAAGACCATGCCCTCTTTGAGGGTCGGGCCCGGCGTTCCCGGCCAGTAGTTGGGCACCTGGGGCTCCTCGTGCATGGCCGTCCCGATGGCGTGTCCCACGTACTCGCGCACGACCGAGAAGCCGGCCGCCTCGGCCACCTGCTGGACAGCCCGACCGACCTCGTGGAGGCGGTTGCCGACGGTCAGCTGCTCGATACCGGCCTGGAGGCTGGCCTCGGTCACCTCCATCAGACGCGTGGCCTCGGCCGAGACCTCGCCCACCGGCGCCGTGTAGGCGGCGTCGCCGTGGTAGCCCTCGATGATGGCGCCGCAGTCGACGCTGATGATGTCCCCCTCGACCAGGACGACCTTCTTCGACGGGATGCCGTGGACGATCATGGAGTTGGGCGACGTGCAGACAACCGCCGGGAACCCGTGGTAGCCGAGGAAGTTGGAGCCGGCTCCCCGCTTCTCCAGCACGGCCCGGGCGGCCTTGTCGATGTCGAACGTGGTGACGCCCGGCACGATGACGGCCCGGGTGGCCTCGTGGATCTCGGCCACCACTCGCCCGGCCTTGCGCATCTTGGCCAACTCGTCGGCGTTGCGCCTCATCGGATCGACCGGCCGGCGGCCCCCACGGCTGCGGGAGCGGGGCGGCGGTGTGCGGATTCGGCGCAGAACATGCCCGTCATCGTAGGGGTCGGGTCACGAGAACCGTCCGCCCTTGCGGTTGCGTCGGTCCTCGATGGCCCGCACGATCCGCTTCGTCACCGTTTCGGGGGTGCCGGTCCCGGCGACCTGGGCGAGCTGGCCCCGCTCCCGGTACCAGTCGATGAGCGGCGCGGTCTGGATCTCGTAGATCTCGAGCCGACGGGAGATGGCCTCCTCGGTGTCGTCCTCGCGCTGGACGACCTCCCCACCGCAGACGTCGCACGTCCAACCGATCAGTGGCCGGGCCTGGAGGGAGTAGTTGGCTCCGCAGTCCACGCAGACCCGACGCGACGCCAGTCGGCGGAGTACCTGCGACGTCGGTACCGCGATGTCGATCACCAGGTCGAGATCGACCGGTGCCAGCAGGTCGGCCAACATCCCGGCCTGCGCCACCGTGCGCGGGCACCCGTCGAGGATGAACCCGCGGTCCTTGGTGTCGCTCTCGGCCAGGCGGCCCGAGACCATCTCCATGATGAGGTCGTCGCCCAGCAGCTCACCGCGGTCCATGAGCTCCTTGGCCTTCTTGCCGAGCGCGGTGCCCTGCTTGACGGCCTCACGGAGCATGTCCCCCGTGGAGACATGGGTGACCACATAGTGATGGGAGAGGGACAGACACTGCGTCCCCTTCCCCGCCCCCTGTTTGCCGAGGACGACGAGCCTGGCGCCGGCTGCCACCTACTTGAGGAA
>Ga0302279_10000090_pt1 | contig 120419 bp, 106 predicted proteins | sample III_Bog_N3_3_FD_194541 | JGI IMG/M metagenome (GOLD analysis project Ga0302279, IMG submission 194541) | Peat permafrost microbial communities from Stordalen Mire near Abisko, Sweden - III_Bog_N3_3 | ecosystem: Environmental > Terrestrial > Soil > Wetlands > Peat | place: Sweden: Abisko... | reverse complement strand
CGGCCCTCAAGAAAAAGGCGCGGGGCGAGTAGTCGAAAAGCCTCCCTGAAGCATGGTTGACCTGAGGCATTGCCCGTTTCGCACATGGGCAATCCCGCAAATCGGCAGAAACCCCTTGCGCGTTGTACTCAGTTGGATACATTCTGGGAATGAACTTGATCGAGCGGACTCCGGAATTTGACGATTGGCTGCTTCAACTGAAAGACCTGAAAGGCAGAGCCCGGATCGCCGCCCGGATCAACTCCGCCGCCCTGGACAATTTCGGGGACTGCAAGCCGGTGGGCGATGGGATCTCTGAAATGCGCATCGATTTCGGCCCAGGCTACCGGGTTTATTACACCCGGCGCAGACAGGTCGTCTACCTCCTCCTGATCGGTGGCGACAAGGGCACCCAGCGCCAGGACATCGCCAAGGCCAAAGCCCTCCTCCAGAACCTCCCCAAGGAGTGATCATGACCACCAAGACCGCCCCCTTCGACGCCGCCGATTACCTGGACAACGAGGAAACCATCGCCGAATTTCTGACGGCCTCCATGGAAGATCCCAATCCGGATGTCTTTCTCATGGCCTTGCGCGATGTAGCCAAGGCCCGGGGCATGGCCGACTTGGCCAAGGCCAGCGGGCTGGGTCGGGAAAGCCTCTACAAGGCCCTGGCCCCTGGCTCCAAGCCTCGCTACGAGACGATCATGAAGGTGATGCACGGCCTCGGGATCACCATGCTGGCCCGAACCGCGCCCACCAAGCTCCCGGCATTGGCACCTAAAGTTCGCCCTTAGCGGGAATCATTTGGGCATAGAAGGCTCAGAATCCGGAAAGTTTTGTCGAGAACCGGGTGCAAATCGTCCTTCCAAAAATCCCAGCAGTTCCGGCTTACGCCCCCACCATGCCGTGAAACCCGCATAATTCCTTGCTTTCGGATAAATGCCAGCGGGTTCCACGTTTGTTGGTAATTCCCCAACAAGGGTAGTTAAACTTATTGCAGTGGCTTGGATGGAGCAAGATGGGGCTGCGCTTCAATGAAATCGTCGACATTTGAAACACTCAGATGCGGATGCCCCACGAGAAATCCCATGCCAATGCTGCTAGAGATGAAATAAGTATTCCCAGCTTCGAACTCATAGTTCGTGTCTTCAGAGGACTCCGTATGGACAGTGTAGGTATGCTTTCCAGGGGTCGTGTTTAAAACGAAATATTTTCCATTCGCCAGTTTACCGAGTTCAGTTCCGTTCTCTCTTACAATCCAGCGGAGAATGGCACCAGAAGCCTGTTTGGGGCGGTAAAAGACGACTTTCGACGTGCCTTCCAGCACTGGACCAATGGCAGCGATAACGGCTGGCGTGATTATGCCCGGCTTTGGCTGAGTAACTGGCCGGGAACACCCCACGGAAAGGAGGCAGGCCGCAGCTACTGGAATGAAAACCCTCATTAACTTGTTCAATTTGTTCCTATCATTGGGTAAACCACCGGCTCTACCGGGGGATGTTTTGCACTTTGATCCCACGCACGCGGGATCCAAAATCGTTTCATAATGGATATTATCCTACATGGGGGTGTAAGCCGGAACCCCAGAATATTTGGAGAGGACGATTTGCATCCGTTTCTCGACAAAACGTTCCGGATTCCGACCCATTACTAGAAAGTTAGAATTCCATCATGAACAACCATGCCGGTTCTGAAAACCAAGATCACGACCCACCAACCATCGAAAACCGGAAAGTTCTCCTGCGCCAGCCGAACACCGCCTACCGCAGCCGGGAATGCCTTTCGGACAAGGAAGTAACAGCCCTGATGGATGCGGCGGCGAACGTCGGCCGGCACGGTGCGCGCGACGCCGCCCTGATCCTTGCTGAACGACACTCAGAATTCCCCACCGCCTCATTCATGACGCCCCAGTCGGGATCGGTGTGAGGAACTGACCTCTGGCCGCACGTCTGGCACGAGGTTGCCGATTCCGGGATGGCCAGGCCGCGGCACCCAAGCCGCTTGCTGAGGCAAAAATAGTGAACACAATTACCAATTACGTCTATAATTATGAACACAGTAAGGGTGCCTCATGCCCACACAAACACTGCCCATTCCCGTCAAAAGCGCCTTGCGCCAACTCGGAAGCGACATGCGCGCTGCGCGGTTACGCCGCCGGATTCCGGCCGCGGTCATGGCGCAGCGGGCTTTCATCTCCCGAACCACCCTGGTGAAGGTGGAAAAGGGCGACCCCGGGGTTGGGATGGGAACCTATGCCGCCGTGCTGTTTTCGCTCGGCATGCTCGACAAGATCCGCGAACTCGCCAGTGCGAAGGCGGATGAACTTGGCCTTTCCCTGGAAGAGGAGCGTCTGCCCAAACGAATCGATATTCATCCCAGGCGCACAAGGAAGGAGCAGCCCGACGACGAACCCACGAGGCCATGAATGGATCAGCAGCTATTTGTCTACGTTGACCTCGCCAACACACCCCATCTGTTGGGGCGCTTATGGTTGCACCATCGGAATCGAGTCGAGAGCGCAATGTTCCGTTATGACAATGAGTGGCTTCGGAATCCGAAGCGGTTTCCCCTGGAGCCGGCGCTGCAGATGGACCCTGCGAGGCATCACACCGGGGCCGGGAAAAGCCTGTTTGGCGCCATTGGCGATTCTGCTCCCGATCGCTGGGGCCGAGCCTTGATGGTGCGCTCCGAGACCCGCAGAACCAGAATCGCCAGTGAACCGCCACGAACCCTTTGGGAAGCCGATTACCTGCTCCTGGTCGATGATGAAACGCGCCAGGGTGCCCTGAGATTCGCAACCCAGGCGGGCGGCCCATTCCTGCGCCAGGTTGCGGGCCACCGAACCCCGCCGTTGATCGAACTGCCTGCGCTGCTTGCCGCCAGCGAACACGTGCTCGATGAAGACGAATCCGAGGATGATCTCCGTCTCCTGCTGGCTCCCGGCTCCTCGCTGGGTGGAGCGCGGCCCAAAGCTTCCGTGCGGGATCGGGATGGGCACCTGGCAATCGCCAAGTTCCCCCACCACAACGACCGGATCCAGACAGTCCTCTGGGAAGCCGTCGCCTTTCGCCTGGCAGCGAAGGCAGGTGTGCAAACGGCGACGGCCAGGGTCGAAAAGGTCGTTGACCGGCAGGTCCTTTCCTGCGCCGTTTCGCCCGGAAGGGCTCGGCGCGGCGGCCGTTTCTATCGGCCATGAGCATGGTGGGCGGCACGGACCACGAGACCCGGAGCTACCTGGAAATCGCCGATGCGATCCAGCGGCACGGGGCGGCCCCCAACGCAGACCTGCATGAGCTCTGGCGAAGGATTGTATTTTCTGTGCTGATCTCGAACACCGACGACCACCTGCGCAATCACGGCTTCCTCTATGAAGGCAACCAAGGCTGGCGACTGTCCCCGGCCTATGACCTGAACCCGGTCCCCGTGCAGTTTCGGCCACGCATCCTGTCCACGCTCATCGATGAACAGAGTGGCGAGGCGTCGATCGAACTGGCGCTGAGTGTCGCCGGCTATTTTCGTTTGACCTCGACCCAGGCGCGGCAAACGGCCTGGGAGGTTGCCCAGGCGGTCTCTGGTTGGAGCCGGGAAGCAGCGGCTCTTGGGATTTCAGCCGCAGAGTCCGAGCGGGTGGCCTCGGCCTTCGAGCACGAGGATTTGGCCGCCCCAGTAGCCGCCGAATTCCTCGGGCCGGGCTGTCTTCCACCAATCGCCATCGTGCACCTGGAATCGCCGGATATGGAGACGCTCCCGGAGCCGAAGGGGGAAGTTCGTGACCCAGGTCTGGATCACCCGCTGGCGGTCGATCCAGCGGCGCTTCCCCAGGTGGTCTTCCACCAGAAATATCGGCAAGACGACTATACTGGTAGCGGAGGTTCCTCCCATGCTGCTCCACGAAGCGATGGCTATTCTGAAGGCGGCAATGCCCGAACTGCGGGAACGCTATGCCGTAAAGAATCTGGCCATTTTCGGGTCGGTGGTGCGGAACGAGGCCGGCCCTGATAGCGATGTCGATCTGTTGGTGGAATTCGAACCGGGACGTGCCGGTGGCTACTTCAAGTTCTTCAACCTCCAGCAGGAACTTGAAACCCGTCTTCATCAGCGGGTTGATCTGGTCACCCCCGATGCCCTGAAACATCAATTGAGGGATCGGATCCTGGCGGAAGCGATCGAGGCCGCGTGATTGGACGATCCGCATCGAGGACATCCTGGAGTCGATCAGCAAGATCCATCGCTATCTGGAAGGGTTGACCTTTGACCAGTTCAGCGAGGATGACCGGACAGTGGATGCGGTCGTCAGGAACTTTGGAATCATCGGGGAAGCTGTCCTCCATGTCCCGGAGCCTATCCGGCTTGCCCATCCGGAATTGCCCTGGCCACAGATGCGGGGCTTGCGGAACTTCGTCATTCACGAATATTTTGGCATCAGCCTGGAAATCCTGTGGGACACGGCCCAGAAGGACCTCCCGCCCTTGGTGAATCCGTTGCGCCAGATGTTGGAGACAGACCTGGAGTCCCGGAAAAGGGTCAAGGGCGAGTAGCCACGCCGGCCTCCCTGAAGCAGGGCGGAAGCAAGCCATCCATGCCCACTCCGAAAACCCAACACCGGCGCGGATCCGCGGCCTATCTGCGATTTCGCGCCAGGGCGCGCCCTCGGTCCGGAAGATCACTCTGTTCCAGTCCCACCACCTGGAATGCTTTCGACGCACTTGGCGTCCAGAAGGGCTTTTCAGGCCCTACCAGCAGGCTGGACCCTGGTTGCTGACGCAGAAGGCTTTGCCAAATTATACAAGTAGATCATTATATTCCTTAAACAAACTCAAATCGAGGTGCCTGTGCTGGTGTACATGCTGGTCGCCCTGGTGTCCTTCTTTTTGTATCGCGAGTCCTTGGCCCGCAGGAAGCAACAGCGCGAACTCGAAGCGGAACTGGCCACACTGCGCCGGAACGTTGAATCCCTTCAGGCTCGAGGCTTGCCGCCGCAAGAAGCACCAGCGCGGCCGATATCGGCGGTGTCCTTGCGGGATGCCGCGCCGGTGGCAGTCCCGGACTGGATCCAGGAGCGGCGCAAGGAACCGGCCCCGCAACCGGCGGAGCCACTTCCGGCCCAGGACCCCTTGCCCTTGGCGGCCGCACCAGCCGCCACCCCACCAGCCCTTCCCGCCCACCCCCCCGTGCCGCCTGCGCCGATCCCCAGGCCCGAGCCTCCGCTCCCGCCAGCGCCCCCGGTGTCCGGCCCCTCCGGTCCGGCCAGCCCCCTGCCCCCCTCCCAACCGTTCGATTGGGAATCCCTGGTCGGCATCAAGCTGTTCTCCTATGTCGCCGGAATCGCGCTCCTGATCGCGGCGGTGGCATTCCTGCGCTACAGCATGGACCACGGCTGGCTGCGCCCGGCGGTGCGGATGTCCATCGGTATCCTGGTGGGCATGGGCCTTCTGGTTGCGTGCGAAACCCGGCGCGCCCAGGCCTACGCCGTCACGGCCCATTCCCTCACCGCCGCCGGCATCGCCATGCTGTTCTCCACGTTCTACGCATCGGCCTCCCTGTGGCATTTGCTTCCGCCCTGGATGGCCTTCCTGTTGATGGCGCTGGTGACAGCGGTGGCGGTGGCGCTGTCGATTCGGCGGGACTCGGTATTCATCGCGCTGCTGGGTCTGGTGGGCGGGTTTGCCACGCCCATGCTGTTGTCCACCGGCCAGGACCGTCCCCTCGCCCTGTTCGGGTACTTGGGGCTCCTGAACGTGGGCCTGGGCTGGGTCGCCTATCGCAAGCGCTGGCCCCTGCTCACGGCGATCAGCCTCGGCTTCACGGCGCTCTACCAGCTGGGCTGGGTGCTCACGTACCTCCGTGAAGCCAACCTGGCCATCGGCATCGGCGTCTTCCTGTTGTTTCCGGCCCTGGCCTTCGGGGCCCTGGTGCTCGCCCGCGATCCGGATGGCCAGGAACTGCCCAGGCTCTTCCGCCAGGCCACAGTCCTCACGGCCCTGCCACCGCTGCTGTTCGCCCTGCGCCTGGCGGCCACTCCAGCCTATGGCCAGCATTTCGGCCTGATGTTCGGGTTCCTTTTCCTGGTCGCCGCCGGTTTGGCGACCATCGCCCTGTTCCATGGGCCGGAATGGTTGCATGCCCTGGGGGCGGCGGGGGTGCTGGTCGTGTTTGCGGCCTGGACCGCAAACAGCTACACCCATGACGCCTGGCCGGTCCTCCTCGCCATCGCCGCCCTGTTCATCGCCCTCTATCTGTTCATCCCCTGGCTTCAGGCCCGGCTGACCCGGAAACGGCCCTTTGCGGGGCCTGGGCTCCTGGCCGTATATGCTGCCCCGGTACTGCTCCTGTTGTTCCCGGCCCTGGTATGGCTGGAACCGGTCACGGCCAGCCCAGGCCTTCTTTTCGGTGGACTTGGGCTCCTGCTGGCCCTGCTGGCCGCCTTTGCCATCCGCTTCAACGAGGGCCGAATTTACATGCTGGCCTGCGCGTTCACCCTGTTGGCCGAGGCGGCCTGGTCGTGGCGCTTCCTCGACGCTTCGCGGCTCCTGCCGGCCCTGCTGATCTATGGCGGTTTCGGCCTGTTCTACCTCCTGGTGCCGCTGTGGGCGGAGCACCGCGGCCGGCCGCTCCAGCCCACAGGCAGCGGCGCCCTTTGGGCCTTTGCCTGCCTGCCGATCCTCCTGTTCCTCACCACGGGGTCGGTGGCGCACGCCAGCCTGGGCGTACTGGCCCTGCTGTTGGGGATCCTGAACGTCGGTCTGCTTTTCGAAGCCTCCCGGGGGCGATACCCGCTCCTATGTTTGCTGGGAATGCTGTTCAGCTGGATCCTGCTTGCCCTCTGGGGCATCGCCGCCCTGGTGATCGGGACCCTGCTCCCGGCCCTGCTGGTGCTGGCCGCTTTCGGCGTCCTGGGGGTGGCCGGCCGGGCCTGGCTCCAGACCGGCGGCCCCGAGGGCTCCCAGGCACGGCTGGATCCAGGCGGGGCCGAACTCACCTTGGCCGGGCACATCTGCCTGGTGGCGGTGGCCTTCCAGCCATCCCTCGCCTCCCCGCCCTGGCCATGGCTGGCGGTGCTGCTGGTGCTCGACCTCGCGGTTGCCATCGCGGCGCTGCACCGGTGCCGGGGCGAGGCTCTGGTGGGCTCGGCAGTCCTCACCCAGGTGCTCTTGATCGGCTGGGTGGTCCAGGATGCGGGGCATGCCGGACCGGTCGGCGCCCTGGCCCCCTGGGTCGGGCTGGGGTTTGCCAGCCTCGGCCTGGTCTTTTTCGAACTGGGACGCCGCCGGGGCACCGATCTGGCCTGGGCGGCAGGACTCGGCCTGCTGGGGGCCCAGGCGCTCCTGATGGTCCTTCAGGACCACGCCCTGGTGCCGGTGTTCGGGCTCCAGGTGCTGGTCCACGCCCTGCTGGCCCTGGGGCTGCTCGGACTGGCCTGGCGAAGTGGGCGGCAAGGGTGGGCGCTGGCCTTGGCGGGCAGTTACGGGGTGGCCTTGCTCCTGGCCGTCCAGGGGTCGGCCGGGTCCGCCACCCCCGGGCAGATCCTGGCGCTTGCGGTGCCCCTGTATCTGCTTCTGCTGGGTTACCCCCTGGCCATGGGCCACCGGACCCGGGAAGGACGGCTGCCTTTCCTGGCGGCCCTCCTGGCCAGCGGTTGCTGCTTCCTGGCGGCCCGGCCGGCCTTGGTGGATCTGGGGTATGGACCCGTCATCGGAGCCCTGCCCGTGCTGCAGGCGCTGCTCCTGGTGCCTCACCTGCTTCAGCTGCTCCGGCTTCAGCCTCCCGGAGCCCGCGATCTGGGCCGCTTGGCGGCGATGGCAGGCGGGATGCTCGCGTTCATCACCGTGGCCATCCCGCTCCAGCTGGACCGGGAGTGGATCACCCTGGGCTGGGCTCTGCTAGGGGTGGCCCTGGCTTGGCTGCATGGACGGGTGGCCCACCGCGGTCTGCTGCTCTGGGCCTGGGGGCTGTTCACGGCCGTATTCACCCGGTTGACCCTGAATCCCGCGGTGCTGGAGTACCACCCGCGCGGTGCGGTCCCCTTCTGGAACTGGTATCTCTACACCTACCTGGCTACCGCAGCCTGCTGTTTCGGCGCGGCCAGACTGCTGTGGGAGGACGACGAGGATTCGCGCATCGGCCGCCTGCCTCGCCTGTCCCGGGTCCTGCCCGGGGCCGGAGCCGTGCTGCTCTTCCTCCTGCTGAACATCGAAATCGCCGACTGTTTCAGCACCGGGCCGGCCCTCACGTTCAACCTGCTGCATGGGAACTTGGCCCAGGATCTCAGCTATACCCTGGGATGGGCCCTGTTCGCGGTCGTGATGCTGGCGGCGGGCATCGTGGCTGGCAACAAGATGACCCGGGTGGCGGCGATCATGCTCCTGGCGGTCACCATCCTGAAGGCCTTCCTGCATGACCTTTCGCGGCTGGCCGGGCTCTACCGGATCGCCTCCTTCGTCGGCCTCGCACTCAGCCTGGCGCTGGTGGCGGTCGTCCTGCAGAAGTTTGTCCTTAAGCGGAAAGAGGAGTCTGCATGAAGCCGATCGCCCTGGTCTTGATCCTGCTGGCTCTGCCGCTCACAGCCCAGGCCTTCACCTGGCAGCGCCAGATCGAGGCCGGGCTCCCTGGGCCCCAGCGCCTGGAGGTCGATCTGGCACTCCTGGGGGCCACCAGGGCCGACTTGGCTGATCTGCGCTTGAAGGATGCCTCCGGCCGCGAAGTGCCCTATGTGCTGGTCCCCCCGGCCAAGGACGAGCCGAACTGGGTCCAGGCGCGCCTGCTGCCCCTCGTTCCCAGCAAGACCACCAGCGGCCTGGAACTGGACCTGGGCAGGGCACTCAGGACCGCCCGGCTGCGGCTGGAGGGGATCCCGGCCCCCTTTCTCAAACGGTTTCAACTGGAAGGCAGCGGTGACCGCCAGCACTGGACCCAACTGGTGGAACAGGGCAGCCTCTTCGATCTGCCCGAGGAGGGCCTGCGCAGGCTTTCCGTGGACTTTCCGGAAGGAGCGTATCGCTATGTGCGGGTGGTGTGGGACGACCGCTCCAGTGCCCGCGTGACCATGCCCAGAGCGGCCTCCGTGGCCCTGGCCGGGACCGGGCAGGACGCCCCTCTGATGGCGCCCCTGGATTTCCAGAAGCGGCCCTCGGAGCCCGGGGTCAGTCGGTTCGCGCTGCGCCTGCCTGGGCCAGGGGTCCCGCTGCGGGCCCTGGTGCTGGAGGTGGCCGGCTCCGGGCCGCTGCTCCGGGAGGCCAAGGTGGTAGAGCCCAGTCTCCAGGCGGAAGGCCTGGCCCCACGGGTGCTCGGTCAGACCCAACTCAAGCGCACCCAACAGGGAGACCTGGCCGCCACGGATCTGCGGATTCCCGTGGCCGCCCCCAGGGGAGAGGAACTGGACCTCCGGGTGGATGACGGCAGCAATCCGGCGCTGGGCCTGACCGGTATCCAGGCGGAACTCGTCCCTCAGCCATGGATCTACTTCGAGCGGAAGGATGGGGGTTCCATCACCGCCCTCTGCGGCGATCCCAAACTGAAATCACCGAGATACGACCTTGAGGCGCTCCAGGACAGGCTCCAGATGAGCCGGGCCCATGCGGCCCATTGGGGCCCAGGCCTGCCGGCGCCAACCCCGGCCAGCCTGGCCGGGGGGTCTGGGCTTGGCCTCGACGCGGCACCCGGCACCGCCCTCGAAGGGAGCAGCTTCCGCTTCAGGCGGCCCGTGCCCCTCGGGGCCCCAGGCTGGACCGCCCTGGTCCTGGACGCCCACGTGCTGGCTCATAGCCCCGGGCTGGCCGACTTGCGCCTGCTGGACCCGCAAAAGCATCAGGTTCCCTATCTGCTGGAGCAGCGGGACGAGCCCCTGAGCCTGGAATTGCCGATCCCCCAGGGGCGGACAAAAGCGAGCAGCACCCTGTATGGGCTGCCCCTGCCCCAAGCTGGACTCCCATCCGCGCGTCTGGTCTTCGAGACCGATCTCCGGGTGTTCTCGCGGCGGCTGCTGGTGCGTGAGGAAGGTGAAGGTGGGGTGGTGCGCCAACTGGCGGACGCGTCCTGGACGCATCTGGATCCCGAAGCTGCCGCCCCGCCTCTGGTGCTGTCTCTCCCGGCCCTGCAGGCCTCGCGCCTGACCATCGAAGTCGATGAGGGCGACAACCAGCCGCTTCCCTTGAAGCGGGTGCATCTTCTGCTTCCGGGATGGCGGCTGCGCTTCCTGCAACCTCGCGAGCCCCTGGAACTCTGCTATGGACGAGACCTTGGTTCGCCCCACTACGACCTGGCCCTGCTGGCGGAACGCCTCCGGGGCTCGCCAGCCACGGAGGTGAGCCTGGCAGCTGATGGGGAGGATCCTGGGCCGGACCACGCGGCCATGATCACCAAAGGGTTCTGGGGGGTCCTGGTCGCGGCTGTGATCGGTTTGCTGATCGTCCTCGCCCGGCTCCTTAAACCTCAGGCTGATAAGCCAAGCTAGGCATTGCCCGGAAGCGGGGCCGGAGGCGGATTACGCGCGAAGGATCCTGCTGGAAGAACTGGATGTGGCGCTGGGCGAACTGCCGTCGGAACAGCGTGCCGTCTTCATCGCGCATGAACTGGAAGGGCGGAGCTTCAAGGAACTGGCGGATGCCAGCGGCCTCTCCGTCAATACCCTGCTTTCTCGAAAACACTATGCAGTGCTGCACTTGAGGAAACGCCTCCAATCCATCTACAAGGAGTTTGCCGATGTTTGAACCTCACGAAGCAGGAAGCCCTCGGGCCCACAAGTGGATTGGCTTTGCCGGCCTCCTGGTGGTTGGCGCGATCGCCTTCAGTCTCGCCGTCATGTGGCTATGGAACGGCTTGATGCCGGGCGTTTTCGGCGTTCGGTCCATCACCTTCAGGCAGGCGCTGGAACTCCTGGTCCTATCCCGGCTGTTGTTCGGAAGTTCCCTCGGCTCCTTGGGACACCGCCTGCATCTCCGTCACCACATGATCGAGCGCTGGGACAGCATGACGCCCGAGGAGCGGGAGCGGTTCCGGCATGGACTGCGGGACCATCACCACCATCACCAGCAACAATATCCCAGGCCGGATCCCCCCATGCCCCAGGCCTGAACCCGAAGGCAGCCCTTCCTCTGCATCTCCGGAACGTCCCCTTTCCAGCACGGCTGCGCAGGCTGGTCCACGCGTTCATCGGTTCGGAATGCGACGAGGCGGAGCTGCGCATGGGGCTCAACGACGCCGCCCCGCTCTACCGGAACGCGCCCGAGGCGCAGGAGGCGAAGGCGAAAGCCGCCCCGGTCTTTGCCGCGTTCATGTGCGAGGTGCTGCCCGCGGCCCCGGCGGCGACCCGGGCCCTGGCCGCCGACCTGGTCATGGCCACCCTCGCCATGCCGCCGGGAAGCGGAAGAGCGCCCTGCCAGGATCCGGGTTCGTTCCAGTCCGGTTCGGGCAGGGTCGCCTGTCCGGGCGGCATCCCTGGCCACTGCCGGTCTCGGGGGTTCTGAAAGCATCCGGCCAGGCAGGGTCTTCTCCCCGGTGCTCGGAAAGGCCAGCGCGAGGGGTTGGGCATCGCTTCAGCGCTTCGAGCGCCAGGAACGGCTTCGCTCCCACGGTTACCCCAAGAGATGATAGACGGACCTTTGAGGTTGAGATGAGAGGCATCCTCGCGTTCTGGCTGCCCCACTACCCGCTGGCCCTCACTTCGGTCATCACCATGAGCACCGCGCCCCTGCTCACCTTTTCCCTGGGGCGGGGGCGGGATCCGCTTCAGTGTCTGGCCATCTGGCAGCTCGTTTATGCCTTCGTGTTCTTCTTCCGCAGCGGCGGCGGCGCCTTCCAGGAGGTGGGCGTGGCGTTCACCGGAGCGGACGCTTCTCATGCGCCCCAGGTTCGCCGGGCGGCGATCGTTCTGGCGGCCTGCGCCACGGGCCTGATGCTGGCGGTGGTCCTATCGCCCCTGGCACGCCTGTGGTTCCGGGATGGGGTGGGGCTGGGTGCGGAACTGCTGCCCTTCGCGCTGCTCCCGACGAAGGTGCTGGTCCTGTTCCCGGCCATGGACTACCTGCTGAGCTTCCAGCGTTCCCGGTGGATCCTCGCCCGCCGCACGCAGGTTGTATCCGCAGCCTCCGCCCTGGAAACGGCCGGGATCGCACTCCGAGGTTTTCCGCCCCGCGGCCCGACCAGCCCCCAGGCACCGCCCGCTCATCTTCGGAGTCGTAATCACCGCGCGAATACTCCTTCTCGTGGTCGTCCCTGCCCTGGCCGGCGGTCAGGGCCCCGGATGCCTTCCACAAATCATGGGCTACCGCGCCTGCAGGACCGCCTCCGCCCTGCCCCAGGTCCCGGCCAGGGTTTCCAATTGCCGCACCGCCTCGGCAAGGGGCGGCAGCGTTCGCATGGCCGCGCCCAGGGCCTGCGCCCGGGCCCGAAGCGGCGCGTCCACGAGCACCCGGCGGATGGCCGCGCGCATGGAGGTCACCTCCAACGGAGCCTCCAGCCGGATGCCGACGCCCTGGGCGACGGCCTGCATGGCGTTGGGGACCTGGTCCCCGCCGCCCATGGGCGCCAACACCAGGGGCAGGCCGTGCCATAGGGCCGCGTGCATGGAATTGAACCCGCCGTGGCACAGCACCGCGGCGCAATGGGGCAGCAGCAGCGACTGGGGCACGTAGCGCTCCACGTGGACATACTCAGGCACCGGCCCCAAGGCGCCGGGATCCTGATCGCGGCCCAGGGTCACCACGGCCTCCACCGGTTCCTGGCTCAGGGCCGCGAGGATGGTCGCGAAGGTCGCCGGGGAATGGTTGAAGGTGGTGCCCAGGGTGGCGTAGACCATGGGGCGGCATGGCGCCCAGGACCAGGTAACGGTCCAGGGTCTGCGCGGCGCGGACCGGGTCCGCCAGCCCGAACCGGGCCCCCAGCGCCACGAGCGCCGCCTGGGCGATCTGGTGGGTGGGGATGTGGATGCCCCAATCCACCGTCGCGTGGGGAAGGCCGGCCTGCTCGGCGGCCAACCAGCCCGCGAATTCCAGGGGGTCGCGCAGCACCACCTGCGGTAGCCAGGCGGCCATGGCGGCCTGGAGTTCGGACGCCATGCGCGGCGCCAGCACCTGGATGAAGGCATGCACCTGAACCAGGGCGGGGAGCGCCGGCGGAGGCCCCTGGAGCAGGAAGCCCACGAGGATGCTGAAAGTCGGGTCATCCGGCCCGATCGGTGCGGCGGGAATCAGGAGGATGTCACCCGCCAGCCGCTCCAGCAGGCCCAGGCGGCCCGCTTCGGTGACCAGGCGCACCCGCGCCTGGTCATGGACCGCCGCCAAGCCACGACTGATCATGCCCCGCACGGGGGTGCAAAGCAGGGATTGCGGCGGCAGTTCCAGATAACGGGCACAGAGTCAGGTGTCGCACCTGGACCGCTGGAAGGCCGACACATCCAGGCTCCGTGGCCCCGGTAGGCCAGGTTCCGGCCGGCGAAGACCGGTGGGGGCCACACCGAAGCGCCGACGCAGGGCTTTGGCCAGGGAGGCGCCGGTCTCGTAGCCCACCTCGGCGGCGATCCTACCCACCTGCTGGCCGCCTTGCCTCAGGTGGGCGATGGCCCGGCCCAGGTGGGCGATGGCCCGGCCCAGGCGGGCGAACTCCACATATTCGGCCGGGGTTAGCCCGGTCATCCGGCGGAACACCCGCTGGAAGTGGAAGCGGGAGAGGGCGGCTTCCCGGGCCAGGCTCGCCCCGTCCAACGTTCCGGCCAGGTTGGCGGCGACAAAGGCGGCCACCCGGTTGATCCGGCTGCGGTAGGACAGTTCGCTTGCAGGGCGCATCATGGCCTCGATCCTGGGCATGGTTCATTCTGGAACAACCCGCCGGACGGCGTGCGTCCAGGGTTGCTCATTTGTCCGATCGGTTTCCCTGTCCCCACCCCATGGGGGTCAAAGACCCTTGGATGGGGAACAGCGCGAGCCCAGCGAGCAGTTCCCCCCTTTCAGCGCCAAGCCTTCCCCACTGGAGCAAGGGGGCCTGACGAGGCCCGGGCCTCGCGGGCGGAAAAACTCGGAATGAAATCAGATCAGCTGGTCGAGCGTGATGGGCAAATCCCGAATCCGTTTGCCGGTGGCATGAAAGACCGCGTTGCCGATGGCGGCCGCGACCCCGACCGCGCCGATTTCGCCGATGCCCTTCGCACCCAGGGAATTGATATGGGGATCGTTTTCATCCACCACGATGATGTCGATGGCGTGGATGTCCGCGTTGGTCGGCACATGGTAGTCCGCCAGATTGGCGTTTACCGCGCGGCCGGTGCGCGGGTCCATTTCGGTCTTTTCCAGCAGGGCCATGCCAAGCCCCCAGACCATGCCGCCCATCAGCTGGCTGTGGCCGGTCTTGCGGTTCATCAGCCGACCCACGCCGTAGGCGCCCACCAGGCGCGGTACGGTGATGATGCCCAGCTCCGGGTCGACGTGGACTTCCGCGAAGACGGCACCGAACGAGTGCATGGAAAAAGCCTCCCGCTCCGCTCCCGACCGGCTGTCCCGGGTGGCTTCCAGGCTCAGACCGCCATGGCGGGCCAGCAGGGCTGCGACGCCTTCCCGCCGTTGCGGCGAGGATTTGCGGAACAGCCACCCGGCTTCCAGGATCATCTCTTCCGGGCCGGCGCTGTATAGCGGGGATTCGGGATCGGCCTGGGCGAGCGCCAGCAGCTTTTCCCGCGCCGCAAGGGCCGCAGCCTGGACGGCCGGTCCGACACTGGCTACCGATTGCGAACCACCAGCCCCAGGCGCCACTGGCAGGCGAGTGTCGCCAAGCTCGAACCGAACCTTCGCCAGCGGCAGGCCAAGCGCTTCCGCGGCGATCTGGCTCATGACCGTGTAGGTGCCGGTGCCCAGGTCGTGGGTCCCGCTCTGCACCAGCGCCAAACCGTCCGGCAGGATGCTGACCCGTGCGCTGGCCGGGCTGCGGTGGGCCGGATACGTGGCGCTCGCCATCCCCCAGCCGACCAGCAGGTGGCCATCGCGCATGGAGCGCGGCAGCGGGTCGCGGCCCGCCCAGCCGAACCGTTCGGCGCCGGCCGCATAGCACTGCCGCAGCGCCTTGCTCGACCAGGGCAGGCCGTTGCCAGGGTCCCGGTCGGCCTCGTTGCGCAGCCGAAAGGCGATCGGATCCAGCTTGGCCACGTAGGCCAGTTCATCCATGGCACATTCCAGGGCGAAGCTGCCGCTGGTGATGCCGGGGCCGCGGGTGAAGGTGGGCGTGCCTATGTTAAGGCGCGCCAAGCGATGGCTGGTCTCCTGGCTGTCGCTGCGGTAGAGCATGCGGGTGATGAGCGCGGCCGGCTCCATCCAGTCTTCCATGCAGGAGGTGTTGGCGATCACGTCATGGCGCATTGCAGTCAGGCGACCGTCGGCGGCGGCCCCCAGCCGCAGGTGCTGTTCGGTCAAGGGCCGATAGCCCACCATGCCGAACATCTGCGAGCGCTCCAGCACCGGTTTGACGGGCCTCCCCACCTGGCGGGAGGCCATGGCTGCCAGCACCACATGGGACCAGGCGCTCCCCTTGGAGCCGAACCCGCCGCCCACGAAAGGACAAATCACCCGCACGTTGCCGGGCGGCAGGCCGAACCGCATGGCCACCGTCGCCCGCACCCCGCTGACGTTCTGGGTGGAATCGTACAGGGTGAGCTGATCGCGCTGATCGCGCTGATCACCCTCCCAGTGGGCGATGGTAGCGTGCGGTTCCATGGGGTTGTGGTGTTCCATCGGCGTGCGATAGATCACATCCACCCCGCAGCTGGCACTGTTCCACCCGGCCGAATCGTCACCGCGGGCGCTGTCCGCCGCCTGGTCCCGCGCCTTCTTGGGCGCGTAGCAGGCCGCTTTGGCCTGATTGAAATCCAGTTCCGCCCGGGCTGCGGCGTAGACGATCCGCACGGCCCGGGCCGCGTCCTGGGCATGCTCGAGACTGTCAGCCACCACCAGCGCCACCGGTTGGTTGTTATAGAGGACCTGGCCGTCCTGCAGCAGGTTCAGGATCCGCCCGGCCGGCGGCACCACCCCGGCCTGGCCCTTTTCCGCCAACCTGGGTGCGTTGAGGTGGGTCATCACCAGCAGGACCCCCCGCATCTTTTCGGCCTGGGCCGTGTGGATCGTGACGATCCGGCCACTGGCGATGGTGCTGGTCACCAGCACCGCATGGGTCAGCCCCGGCAGCCCATGTTCGGCCGTATACAAGGCGGTGCCGGTGACCTTGGCTAGGCCATCGACGCGATCGACCGGCTGGCCAACCAGATCCCGGCCAGGGATGGGCTGTGGGTTGGGAGTCATGCCCCACCTCCTGTGCCTTGCCCGGCCAGTTGAAGCGCGCGCAGGATCGAACGATGCGCCAGCGGCAGTTTGAACGCGTTTCCCCTGAAGCCCCGGGCGCCGGCCAGCAGAGCATCGGCCACACCCGCCGCCTGCCGGTCGAAGGCCGGGGTACCGGGACGTTGCCCGATCAGCCCGGATTCCGCGCCCAGAACCCGCCAGGGCTTGGGTGCCACGCCGCCCAGGGCGACGGTCGCTCGCTCCACCACGCCCTCGCGCAGCGCCAGGCCGGCCGCGACCGCCACCAGGGCGAAGGCGGAACTGGCACGGTCACGCACTTTGAGGTAGTGCGAATGGTCGGCGAACGGCGAAGGCGGCAGGAGGATCGCGGTGATCAGCTCGCCCTGGGTGAGGACCGTGTCGAGCTGCGGCTGGGTCCCCGGCAGGCGATGGAACTCCCCCAGCGGGATGCGGCGCTCCCCTTGCTGGCCACGCACCGCCACAACCGCGTCCAGCGCCGCCAACGCCACGCACATGTCGGAAGGGTGGGTGGCGATGCAGGCCTCGCTGGCGCCAAGAATCGCATGCATGCGGTTGAAGCCTTCCAGGGCCGCACAGCCGGAGCCCGGCACCCGCTTGTTGCACATGGCGAAAGCCGGGTCGGTGAAGTACGGGCAGCGGGTGCGCTGCAACAGGTTGCCGCCGTTGGTGGCCATGTTGCGCAACTGGGCCGAGGCGCCGGATAGCAGCGCCTGGGCGAGCAAGGGGTAGCGTTGCCGCACCAGCTCATGGTTGGCGGTGTCACTGTTGCGCGCCAGGGCGCCCAGGCTCAGGCCGCCGTCCGCCGTGACGGTGATGGCATTGAGGCCGGTATGGTTCAGATCGATCAGCCGGGACGTTTGTTCGGCACCGTTCTTCAGAAGGTCGATCAGGTTGGTGCCGCCGGCGAGGAAGCGCGCCTCCGGTTGCCGGGCATATCCGAGAGCCTGGTCAGTATCAGCCGCACGGTCATAGAAAAAGGGCTTCATGCTGGCTCCCGCATATCAGGAGCTCCCGTCCGCGCCAGCGGCGACCGTGCGGATCGCCTCCACGATGTTGGGATAGGCCCCGCAGCGACATAAGTTGCCGCTCATGCGCTCGCGGATTTCGGCTTCGCTTGCGAACGGCCGCGGCCGCGGCCGCCGCACGTCGGCGCTGGCCGCGCTGGCCGTCCCGGCGTGCAGTTCGGCCAGGAGCGCGGTGGCGGAACAGAGTTGGCCCGGGGTACAGTAGCCGCACTGGAAGGCGTCGCACGTGATGAAGGCCCTCTGCAGCGGCGTCAGCTGGCCATCCGCGGCCAGGCCTTCGACGGTGGTGATGTCCTCGCCTTCGTGCATGATCGCCAGCGTCAGGCAGGCATTGATGCGGCGACCATCCGCCAGCACCGTGCAGGCACCGCATTGGCCATGGTCGCAGCCTTTCTTGGTGCCGGTCAGGCCGATCGTCTCGCGCAGGGCATCCAGCAAGGTGACCCGCGGTTCCAGACTGAGTTCATGCCGCTGGCCGTTGACCCGCAGGACCACGGGCACGGGTTCGGGAAACCCCGATCCGGCATAGGCATTGGGCGGAACCGCCGCCGGGGCGGGGCGGAACACCGGAGGGAGCGGCAGGGCCACGGTCGAAACGGCGGCTGCTGCCAGTTGCATGAAGTCCCGACGCGACAGACCCGAAGCGTCAGCAGCCGGCCGGGGCTGTTCGGGATCGGACCAGGAGGAGCGTGGCTTCGCTACATTCCTGTTCCCGTCATCAGGGTCGGGGGAATCCTGCATGCTCAACCTTTCCAGGGGGGCGGGCGAGTAGTTATCAACATAGTCATAAGCAAAATCGGGGCAAGATGGTCATCAAGAACTTTGGCTTTCTCGATTCAGGAAAGAGCTTTCCCTGGAAAGGAAAGGGTGATGGGATGGGTAATCCGGAGGTACCATGGCCCTTACCCCGTTTGAACGCGGCGCTTTCCTGGATCGTTTCGAGGCAGGCCCTGCGCTGCTCCGCCAAGCCTGGAATGAAGTTCCCCCCGAGGCTCGTCGATGGCGCCCGGGTGATGGCAAGTGGAGCGCCCATGAGGTGGTCGTCCACTGTGCCGACAGCGAGGCCTACGGCCATACTCGGATCCGACTCCTCCTGGCCGAACCAGCGCCATCAATCGTTGGATACGACGAAAACCGATGGGCGCGAACCTTCGACTACCACGCCCATGACGCGGAACTGGCTTTCCTAGCCATCGAGGCGGTTCGGGCCAATACCGTGGCCCTTCTACGGCGGCTTCCGGACAGCGCCTTCGGCCGGGTGGGGCGGCACAGCGAAAGCGGCGTATACACCGATGCTGACTGGTTCCGGATCTACGCCGAGCACCTGGAGGTGCACTCGGCCCAGATCAGAAGGAATGTGGCTGCGTGGCAGGCTGGACACTGCTAGGCCCGGAACAAGCCCACCGCCTTGACCAGCGATTCGGCAATGCCTTCCAGGCTCGCCACCGCGTTCTCGATCCCTGAGGCCGTGGCCGACAGGGCCATGCTGGCGCCGGCATTCCGGGAGGCTTCGGCAGCCCCCTTCTCCACCTGCTCCGCAGCCTCCTGGCCCGTCCGGGTCTGTTCCCGGGTCGCATCGTTGATGGCGGCAAGCATCCTGCTCAGGGTGAGCGTCTGTTCCCGGATCCGATCCAGGGCCTCGGCGGTCGCCTGCACCCTGGAGGCGCCCGCATCCACCGAACTCTGGTTGCTTTCGATGAGAGCGACGATCTCCTTGGCCGCACCACCAGAGCGCTCGGCGAGTTTCCGGACTTCCTCGGCAACGACCGCGAACCCTTTGCCCTGGGTCCCCGCCTTGGCCGCCTCGATGGCCGCGTTGAGGCTCAGGAGGTTGGTCTGGTGAGCGATCTCCTGGATCACCCGGACGGCGGTGGCCATGCTCGCGGTGGTCTCCCGGATCTGGGTCATGGCGTCCACGGTGGCCTTCCCGGCCAGTTCCCCGACATCCGTCGCCGCCACCGTATCCTTGGCCTTGGCTTCGCACAGCAGCACCTGCTTGGCGACTTCCGCGATCGAAGCGGAAAGCTGGGTCGTGGCCGCAGCCAACCTCGCCGTCGCCCCCTGCTGGACTTCGGCACTTCGGGACACCTCCTGGGCGGTGGCTGCGATCTCTGCCGTTGAGCTCAGCATTTGTTTGGCGGCCGCCACCAGCTGCTCGCTGTCCTGACGGATCCCAAGCACGGAGGTCCGGAACCCCGTCAGCATTCCGTTGATGGCCTGGCCGATCTTGCCGATCTCGTCGTGGCTGGCAGAAGAGCTGATGGCGGTCAGGTTGCCACCCGCGCCCGCCACGATCACGCCTTCCACTTCGGCCAGACCCCGCAGCTGGCCACGGATGACCATGGCCGAAACGATGGCCCCTCCCAGGGCGTAGACCAGAGCCCCGAAGGCAATGAGCCAGGCAATCCGGTTGAACACGGCAAAATAATCGCTCTTGGCGATCCCCACGAAGAGGACGCCGATGGTCTGCCCCTGGGGGTTCTTGATGGGGTCGTAGACGGTGAAATAAGGCATGCCGAGGATTTCGGCCTCGCCCACGTACCTGACCCCCTGGTTGAGCACCGCATCATGGGCGGGGCCCACCAGCGTGGTCCCCACAGCGCGGGTGCCATCGGGCTTCAGGATGCTGGTGGAGACGCGGGTGTCCCCCATGAAGATGGTGGCGGCTCCGCCGCAAAGCGCTTTCACCTTGTCGGGCAATTCCGGATTGTCGTTCACAACATAGTCGCCGATCAGGAGCTTCCCGTCTGCCACCCGGAACCCACTGCCCTTCTGTGCCGCCAATTCCTTGAAGGTGTTCAATCGCGCTTCCTGGGTCTGGACCGCCTGGCGACTCAGTTCCTGGTGCATGATGGAGAGGATGATCGAACTGGTCAGCGCCACCGTGAAGGCCAGGGCCACGCCCGTCATGATGGACAGTTTTCGACTCAATATCATGGTGCCCACTCCCAATCACCCGGCTATATCTGATCGTTTTATGGTTTAAAAGGTAGCCCCGGTCGTGATTGAAATGCAAGACCTCCCGGGGCCCTTCCAATCCTGAAAGGGGTATCCATGCATCACCCAGAACCGAGCCACCCGGCCGCGAACGAGGCCCGTCGCCCCACGCTGCATCTCGTATGCGGAAAGATCGCGTCGGGCAAGTCGACCCTGGCCAAACGCCTGGCTGAGCAGCCGAACACGGTCCTGCTCACCGAAGACCAGCTGCTTTCCTGCCTGTTTCCGGGCGAGATCCAGGCCCTGGCCGATTACGTCCGCTGTTCGGACCGGCTCAAGCAGGCGCTCGGTGGGCATATCGTGGCGCTGCTGCGGGCGGGCCTGTCGGTCGTGCTGGATTTCCCCGCGAACACCCAGCGCCAGCGCGCCTGGCTGCGAAGCCTGTTCGAGCAGGCGGGCGCCGGCCACGCCCTGCACTTCCTCGATCTGCCAGACGAGATCTGCAAGGCCCGGCTGCGGGTCCGCAATGCCGATGGCTCCCATCCCTTCGCCACCAGCGACGCAGAGTTCGAGGCGATCACCCGGCATTTCCTCCCGCCCGCTCCGGAAGAGGGCTTCGAACTCCAGCGCCTGACCGCGGACCCGGGATGAGCCCCAGGTATGTCCGTGGTGGGACCGCGCGGTCGCTTCGCGCCCTCTCATCGCACGCATGCGTGCGATCCCCACACCCCCACTTCATGCCCGGGCGGAGCCCGGACATGAAGTCTAGGCCCGTTCGAGGGGGCAAGCCGTTCGCCAGTGGCTGTCGCGCTTCCGGACCCACCCTGGTCCCATGTCCATCGACCCGCCCCTCTCTGGCTCCCCCCGGTCCTTCCGGGATTCCGAACGCACCGGCGACCGACCGGAGCGCCGCTGGTTCCGCGCCCTGGAACAGGCCCGGCAGCTGGCCCCCGGCGCGCCGTGCCACCACCGCCCGGAGGATCTGGCGGACCTGCTGGGCTGGGCCGCCGCGGGGCGGCACCGGGCCGGCGCCGAGGCGGCCATGGCTGGACGCCTGCTGGAGACGCTGGACGCCTGGCGCCGCCTCCGGGACGCCCTGGAACCGGAGCCCGGCCTGGTCTACCTGGCGGGCCCCCTGCGCGGGGACGGCAGCCCGGACGCCATCCGGCACAACCAGGCCGCCATGGCCCGGCTTTGCCGCTGGGCCCAGGCCGTGCTGCCCCGGGCCGTCCTGGTGGTGCCCCATCTCGCCTTCGCCTACCTGGACGAGTCCGGCGCCGGGGGCCTCCAGGTCCGGACCCAGGCCCTGCGCGCCTGCGGCCAGCTCCTGGCCCGCTGCGACGTGCTGGTGCTGTGCGGGACCGCCCTCACGGCGGGCATGGCCCTGGAGCGTGAGGTGGCGCAGGCCGCCGGGATCCCGTGGTTCCAGGTCCCGGGTTGGGAGCCCGCGGCGGCGGCCCCAGGGCCGGATGCCACAGCCAGGATGCGGTAGAGTGGCGGGACAGGTCCCGACATGATTGAACTCCTCTATTCCAATCGGATGGACGCCCTATTGCCGGCGCTGGACGCGGGCATCCAGGCCGAGCGGCGTGCCCACGGGCCATGGCAGCCCATCCGCATCATCGTGCCCAACCAGGCCACCGCCTGGTGCATCGAGCGCTACCTCATCCAGAGCCAGGGCATCGCGGCCAACCTCGATTTCGGCTTCATGGGGAACCTGATCCAGGCCTTCCTCCCGGAGGGCGCCGCCCTCATCGACCGCCCCGCCATCCAGGGTGTCCTCCTGCGCCGGTTCCGCTCCGGCGCGGGGCTCGAAGGCGCGGCCTTCGCCCAGATCCACAGCTACCTCCAGTCCCCCCTGGATCCCAAGCGCCTGGCGCAGCTCTCCTTCCGCCTGGCCGGCCTCCTGGAGGAGTACCTGTTCTCCCGCCCGGCCTGGGCCGGGGCCTGGGAGGCCGCCGCGGACCCCGCCGGGCTTGCCACCATGGAGGCCTGCCAGCGCGGACTCTGGCGCCTGGTCCGGGCGGACCTGAAGGCCGCCGCCATCCGCTGGCTCACCCCCGTGGAAGCGCTGCCCCTGCTGGCCGCGCCCGAGGCCCCGGGTTCCGCCCATCTGTTCGGGATGAGCCACCTGGCCTACGGCTACCACATGCTTCTGGACGCCATCGGCCGGCTGGCGCCGGCCAGCCTCACCTGCTACGCCCTCAACCCATGCCGCGAATTCTGGGAGGACCACCCCACCCAGCGCGAGGCGGACCGCCTCGCGGCGCGGCGCGGCCTCCAGGCGTTCGAGCCGTCCGGGAACCCGGAGGCGGAGGGAGCGGGAGATGGAGATCAAGAGCAAGAGCAAGAGCACGGGCAAGAGCAGGAGGAAGACCCCTACGGCCTCCAGGCTCCGGGCGAATCCGCCCCGCTGCGGCACTGGGGCCGCGCGGGCCGGGAGAAGATCCGGGTGCTGAACGAACTGGCCGACTGGAGCTTCATGGAGCTGTTCCTGGACCCGGGCCGGGACACCCAGCTCGCCGCCCTGCAGCAGGACATCCTGCTGCGCACCACCTCGGACCTGGGCCCCGCCGGCGACGGCAGCATCCAGGTCCACGCCTGCGCCAACCCCCACCGGGAGGCCGAAACCATCTGCGATCTGCTGTGGGACCTGTTCCGGGAAAGCCTCGCGACCGGCGCCCCGCTGGGCTATGGGGACGTGGCCATCCTCGTCCCGGCCGGGCAGCTGGAGACCTACGCCGCGCACCTGGGCTCGGCCCTGGGCGAGCCGCCCGGCATCCCCCTCAGCGTGCTGGCCGGCCAGGCCACGCCCCTGCACGAGGCGGTGGAGGCCTTCCGCACGCTCCTCGCCCTGCCGGACGGCCCGCTGTCCCGGGCCGAAATCCTCGGCTTCCTGGACCGCCCCGCGGTCCGCCGCGGCCTGGGCGACGCCTATGCGGAAACCTGGCGCACCTGGTGCCAGGCCACGGGGATCGTCCGGGGCAAGGACCGGGAGGATCTCCAGCCCACCTACTTCGAAGGCGATCTCCTGAACTGGGACCAGGGGCACCGCCGCCTGGCCCTGGGCGCCTTCCTGGGCGCCGACCAGCCCCCGCTCGCCCAGGACGGCGAGGACTATCCGCCCCTGGAACTCGGTTCCGGGGAATGGGTTTCGGCGGGCACCTTCATCCAGCGGACCCGCGCGCTGCTCGCCGAACTGAGGGCCCTGCCCGGGGAGACCGGCCTGACCCTGGCGGACTGGGTCGACCGCTTTTCGCTCCTGGCGGCCCAATGGCTCGGCGGGCCGCTGCCGGAGCACCAGGCCGCCCTGGACCGCCTGCAGCAGGGCCTGGCCCGCATGGGCACCCTGGAGGCCGCCCCGGAAGCGCCCGCGCCCCAGGCCTTCGGCTGCGCCCGGGAGCTGGCCCTGCAGGAACTGGAGCGCCTGGACGTGTCCCGCGCCGCGACGCGCTTCCACGGGGTGGTGCTGGCCGATCCCGCCTCCCTGCGCGGCATCCCGTTCCGGATCGTCATCCTGGCCGGCCTGGCCGAAGGCGAGTTCCCGGCCAAGGACGGGGTGGACGACCTGGACCTGCGGGTCCACCGGCGGCTGCCCGGGGACGTGTCCGCCTCCGAGCGGGACCGTTTCCTGTTCCTGGAAGCCCTCCTGGCCGCCCGGGACCGGTTCATCCTCACCTACGTGGACCGCCACCCGGTGTCCGGCGACCCGCTGGAACCCTCCCCGGTGGTCACGGAACTGCTGGACCTTATCGACCCCCTCGCCGGCCCCGCGCCCAAGCGCAGCCTGCCGCGCCGGCACCCCCTGCGGCGCTGGCACCGCCCGCGCTTCGCCGAGGCCTGCCGGCCCTGGCCCGCCCAGGCCGCGGCCTACCTGGAGGCCATGGCCGAGGCGCGCTACCGGGGCGCGGAACCGCCCACCGGCCCGGAGGATCCCGCCCTGGGCCCCCTGCCCCGCTGGCCCGCCCCGGCCCGGGGCGGCGCCCGGATCCGCCTGCGCCTGACCCGGATCAGGAACTTCCTGGTGTCCCCGCTCCAGGGCTGGGGCGAGGCGGTGCTCGGCCTGGAGCGGGACGAAGGGGATCCCGACCGGATGGCGGAGGAGGCCGCGAGCTCGGAAAAGAAGGACGTGACCATCCTGCTCCGGGAAGCCTTCTGGTCCGCGCAGGGGACCGGGGTCGCGCTCGAGGCGGCCTACGCCGCGGGCCGGCGCAGCCGGGAACGGGCCGGCGTCGTGCCCCTGGGCCTGTTCTCCGAGCCCGAAATCAGGGAACACCTGGCCCTGCTCAACACCTGGCGCGAGCGCCTGGCCCAGGACCTGCCCGTGGCCTTCCCGTCCCTGGGCGCGGCCTCCCACGCCCAGGCCGGGGGCGAGCCTGCGCCACCCCTGGCCCTGGACCTGCGGCTCGACGGGGCGGCCACGCCCGTGGAACTCACCGGCAACCTCTCCCCGCAGGGGGACCTGGGCGAGGGCCAAGGCTCGATCCTGCTCCTGGCCAGGTCCGTGCATGCCGCGGCCGACGCGCCCCGGGACAGCCTGCTGGCCTGGCTCGACCACCTGGTGCTGGCGGCCCAGGCCGCCGCGCCGCTGGCCCACCGCGCCTACCTGGTGGGCGCGGGACCGGCATCTGCGCCGCTGTGTGTGCTTCACTTCGCGGCCATCACCCCCCAGGAGGCGAGCGAACGTCTCGCGGCCATCCTGGAGCGGCTCCTGGGCCACGACCATGCCTACCTGCTGCCCATCGCCGCCGTGCTGGACCGGGAGGCGGTGCCGGACGGCGCGGCCCTGGCCGCCTGGGTCGACGCCAACCGTTACGGCGAGCACAGCCAGCTAAGCTGCAAATACGGGCCGGTGCCCCACCCCGAGACCTTCCCGGCCGCCACGGAGGCGGACCTGGACACCTGGCGCGAGCTGCTCGGACCCTTCCTCGCCGCCCTGGGAGGCCAGTCATGAACGGCCGCCGCTACCCCCGTCCCGCGGCCCTTCCGGACCCGCTGCCGGAGCACCTGATCCTGGACGCCAGCGCCGGCACCGGCAAGACTTACGCCCTGGAGCACATTATCCTGGACCTCCTGCTGCCGCGCCCGGAGGGCCCGCCCCCGCTCCAGATCCAGCAGATCCTGGTGTCCACCTACACCGAGAAGGCCGCCGGGGAGATGCGCGAACGCATCCGCACCCTCATCGGCCACATCCTGGGCATGGGCTTCGAGGAGGCCGGGCCGGGGGAACGCTGCTGGGAGATCGATGCCGCGGCCCGGGCCGCGCTGGAGCGCGCCCGCCTGCACTTCGACCGGGCGACCATCACCACCATCCACGCCTTCTGCCAGAACCTCCTGCGGGAGACCGCCTTCCTCACCGGGGAGCCCTTCCAGTCGGAGGTGGTGGACGGCAAGACCTTCTTCCGGCAGACCTTCCACGACTGCGTCCGGGACACCTGGGGGGTGCCGGGCGCGCCCAAGGCCGCTGCCATCCGCAAGGCCCTGGCCGACTTCCGCTCCGAAACCGAACTCTGCCGGTTCCTGGAAGCCGTGAAGGGCTGTCCGGGCCGGCGCCACCCGGACCCCCGCGATCCCGGGGCGGCCCGGGATCGGTTCCGGGCCCGCTATGACCGCGCCGGCATCGAGGCGCTGCTGAAGGCCGAAGGGCTCAAGGGGCAATCCCTGGCGCCCCTGTTCAAGAACCTGGACGGGGTGCGGGACGCCGCCGACTTCGAGGCGATCGCCCCGATCCTGGGCAAGCTGCTCAAGCCCGAGGCCAAGGGCCCGGCCGCCCTGTTCGCCCATGCGGACGCCCCGGCCCCGGACCCGGCCCGGGCGGCGGCCCTGGCCCTGCTGGATCTGCACGAGGCCCTGGACTCGCCGGAAACCCGCGCCGTGGAGGACTTCCTGGCGGAGACCGTGGCCCGCGCCGAGGCCGTCAAGGCCCGGGACGGCCTCCTGGATTTCGACGACATGGCGCCGAGGGTGGTCCGCGCCCTGCGCTCGCCCACCACCGGCCCGGCCCTGGTCGAGCTGCTGCGCTCGCGCTACAAGGTGGTGCTGCTGGACGAGTTCCAGGACACCAGCCCGGACCAGTGGGCGGTCTTCCAGGGGCTGTTCGGCGAGCAGACCCGGCTCTTCCTCATCGGCGACCCCAAGCAGGCCATCTATGGCTTCCGCGGCGGCGACGTGCACGCCTACCTGCGCGCCCAGAAGGACCTGCGCGACCGCCCCGGAACCGAGCAGGTGGCGCTCAGCCACAACCACCGTTCCACCCCCGCCATGATCGCCGCCTACAACCGGATCCTGGACCAGGCCGGGCAGCCGCCCTTCTTCACTGGCGCCATCGACTATGCCATCCCCGTGCGGCCGGGCAAGCCGGGCCTGGCCTGGGTGGACCCGGCCCGGCCGGAGCTGCCGCTTCCCCCCATCCGCCTGGTGTCCGTGCCCATGGAAAAGGGTCCGGCGGAGCCGCAGCTGGCGGCGGCAGCACGCGCGCTCGCCCTGGAGATCCGGACCCTGCTGGGCCTGCGGCCCGAGCTGCGGAACGGCGACCAGCGCTCGGCCCTGGATCCGGCGGACGTGTTCGTCCTCACCCGCAAGGGCGATGAATCCGAGCTGATGCACGAAGCCCTCTGGGCGGCGGGGGTCCCGGCCAGCTACTACAAGCGCGACGGGGTGTTCCAGTCCCGGGAAGCGGAAGACCTGCTCAGCGTCCTGCAGGCCATCGAGGATCCGGCGGATCTGGCCCGGCGGGCCAAGGCCATGCTCACCCCGGTCTTCGGCGTGCCCCTGGCCGAGCTCCGGGCCGCCCAGCAACTGCCGGACGCGCACCCGTTCCTGGAACGCCTGCGCGCCTGGAACCGCCTGGCCCGGCACGGGGACTTCGGGGAGCTGTTCCGCCAACTGTTCGACGAGGGCCTGGTCCGCCGGCTCATCCGCAGGGAGCAGGACGACCAGGCCGCCAGCGTATGGGCCCAGCTCGCCGACCACATGCTGGAACAATGCTCCGCCCGGCAGGGCGATTTCGCCGAGGCCGTCGCGCAGCTGGAGGCCTGGGTGCAGGGCCTGGCCAAGCCTCCCGGCGACAACGCCACCAAGTACCGGGCCGCCTCGGACCAGTCCGCGGTGCAGATCCTCACCATGCACGCCGCCAAGGGGCTGGAGGCGAAGGTCGTGGCGATCTTCGGCGGCTTCACGGGGACCCGGCCCGGCGCCATCCACCGCTTCGCCCTGGGCCAGGAGACCCGCCACTGGATCGGCAGGCCGGCCCCGCCCCGGCTCGCCCCCCTCATCCAGCAGGAGGACCAGGAAGAAGCCCAGCGGCTCCTCTACGTGGCCCTGACCCGGGCCCAGGCGCAGCTCCTCCTGCCGGTCTATGTACTGGGCCCCGAGACCCGGGCGGCCGAGCCGGAATCCCGGGCGGCGGACCCGCGCGGGGATTACCAGGGCCTGAACGCCCGCCTGCGCACCCTGCTCGCGGAGGGGCTCGATGCGCCCGCCAACGCAGGCCTGTTCACCCTGGCCCCCCTGGACGGCGCCCCGCGGCCGGAGCCGCCCGCCCCGGCGATCCCCCTGCCCGTGCCCCCGGACCCGGGCTTCTGGCAGGCCGTGCCGTCTCCCGCGCGCGTGGCCTCGTTCACCAGCCTGTCCCGGGAACGGCACCTGGACAGCCGCGACGACCCGGAGTTCAAGGCCGGGCCTCCGGACCGCCAGGGCGTTCCCGCGGGCCCCGAGATCGGCAGCTGCGTGCACGCCATCCTGGAGCAGGTGCCCCTGGACAGTGCCGCCGGGGCCATCTCCTGCGAAGCGTGGCAGGAGCTCCCCGGCATCACCCGGATCCTGCAGGAAGTCTTCCGGGCTTCCCGTCTGGGCGCCGGGGACCGCACCCGGGTCGCGGGCCTGGCCTTCCGGGCCTTCCGCGCAGCGTTCCCCCTTCCGGACGGCCGCGGCACGGCCGCCCTTCAGGACCTGGCGGGCTTCGCCCGGGAACTGCCCTTCCTCATGCGGCGCCCCGGCACCCAGGACTACCTGGACGGTTCCATCGACCTGCTGTTCGAGCGGGCGGGACGCAGCTACTTCCTGGACTGGAAGACCAACGCCCTGGCCGAATACGGCAGTGCCGCCTGCCAAGCCGCCGTACAGGAGGACTACGCCCTCCAGTTCGCCATCTATGCCCTGGCCGCCTGCCGGTTCCTGGGCATCAGCGACGAGGCGGACTACGAAGCCCGGTTCGGCGGCGGGCTCTATGTCTTCCTGCGCGGGCTGCCGGAGGCCGGCATTGCCGCCAGCCGCCCCGGCTGGGCCGAACTGCAGGCCTGGGCCCGGGCCCTGGAAGCAGGCCGCGAGGAGGCGATCCATGTCCAGTTCTGAAACCGCCCTCCTGGCCAAGGGCAGCCGCCTGCCGGCGCTTCCCGAAGCCTGGGCCCGGGGGCTGGCGCTGCACCCGGGGGCCCAGGAGCTCCTGGCCCTGGCCGAAGGCCTCGCCTCCTTCCTGCCCGGCCGGGAGGCGGCGCCGCACTACGATCGTTCGGTGCTGCTCTTCCTGTGCCTGCTCCTGGCCCAGGCGGATGGGCACAGCGGCCTGGCCCTGGACCCGGCCGAAGGCGGCACCCTGGCCCGCCTGGCCCAGGCGTTCGGGGCCGACCCCGCCGTCCTGTCCGCCCACGCCGCCACCGGCCTCCCACAGGTGCTGCTGGGCGGGCCCGGCGCCCCCCTGGTCCTGGAACACGGCATCCTGTACTCCCAGCGCCTCCATCGCGGCGAGGTGCGCCTGGCCGAGGCCCTGCGCGCGCGCTGCCAGCCGGTGACCGGGCTGGGCCCGGAACCGTCCCCCGCCGTCCTCGCCCTGCCCAGGCCGCTCAACGAACGGCAGGTGCTGGCCCTGCGCATGGCCCTGCACGCCCCGCTCACCCTGGTCACCGGCGGCCCGGGCACGGGCAAGACCTCGATCATCGTGGCCATCCTGCGGGAAGCGGTCCGCCGGGGCCTAGACATCAGCCGGGTGGCCCTGGCCGCGCCCACGGGCAAGGCCGCCAACCGCATGTTCAGCTCCATCCTGGAAAACCTGGGCGAGCTGGAGCAGAAGCACGGCGTGGCCCTGCCCTGGGCGCCGGGGGAGCTGGCGCCCTCGACCCTGCACCGGCTCCTGGGCTTCCAGGCCGGCACGAACCGGTTCCGCCACACCCAGGACCAGCCCCTGCCCGCGGACCTGGTGATCGTCGACGAGGCCAGCATGGTGGACCTGCTCATGATGGAGCGCCTGTTCCAGGCCCTGCGGCCCGAAGCCAGGCTGGTGCTCCTGGGCGACGCCCAGCAGCTGCCCTCCGTGGAGGCCGGATGCGTCTTCCAGGACCTGGTGGCCAGCCTCCCGCACGCCATGGTCCGCCTCACCCGGAACTACCGGATGGACACCCCGGAGGGCCAGCCCGTGCATCACGCGGCCATGAAGCTGGCCGGCAGCGAGCCCGAACTGCTGTTCCGGGAACCCCACCCCATCCTGCCCTGCGCCCCGGGCAACCGCGCCCCCCGGGTGGACCAGTTCGAGGGAACGCCCCAGGAGGTCCGTACGTTCCTCCTGGACTGGTTCCACCGGGAGGTGGAAGGGGCCATGGCAGGGGAGACCTTCCTGGAACGGGTCGAACACACCCACCGGGTGGACCAGGGCGTGTGGCGGACCGGCGACGCCGAGCGCCTCCGCTCCCTGTTCGAGCGGCAGAAGCAGACCCGGATCCTGTGTCCCGTCCGGGAGGGCAGCGGCCTGCGCTGCACGGCCGGCATCAACGCCCTGCTGCACCGGGAGGCCAGCCGCGAGCGCGACCGGAAGCTGGACCACGCCCTGGCCGTGTCCCTGGGCGAACCCGTGATGATGACCCGCAACGACTACCGCCGGTGGCTCTTCAACGGCGACCAGGGCCTGATCCTCCTCGTCGCCCGGGACGGCGGCCCCGCCCACCTGGAGGCCGTCTTCCCCGCCCCGGAGTGCGGCTTCAGCGCCCACGCCGTGGTGCCCATCCTGCCGCACCTGGAGCTGGGCTACGCCCTGACCGTGCACAAGGCCCAGGGTTCCGAGTACCAGCGGGTGGTCATCGTCCTTCCGGAGGAGGACACCCCGTTCCTGTCGAAGGAGATCCTGTACACGGCGCTGACGCGGGCCAAGCAGGTCGTGACGATCATCGGCTCCCGGGAGGTGATCCTCGCGGCGGCCGCCCGGACCCTGCGCCGCACCTCGGGGTTGCCGGGGAGACTGCTGGCTATTGTCGGTCTGGCGCATGCGAACATGGACTGCGCTCGCTCCGAAGACCGGCAATGACCACCTGGACCAGGATCGTCCTCTGCTCCGGGGCGTGGGTGCCCTGGTCAAAGACCCAGGCCAGGCCGTTCACCAGGGCCAAGAGATCCTTGACGCTGACATCGGGCCGGACCTGGCCCACCGCCTGGGCCATCCGCAACAGGGCGTCGAGTTCTTCCTGGGCGGCCGCGCACGCGGCGTGGAGGGCGGAGGTCTGGTCCTTGAAGGCGCCCATGAAAGAGCAAGCGATGCCCTTGTAGACCATCACCCCGGCCAGATACTCCCGGATGCAGGTCTCCAGGGCTGCCCCGGGGTCAGCCAGGGACCGGGCGGCCCGGACCAGCTTCGAGAACGTGTCCAGCCGTTCCCGCATCAAGGCTTCGATGAGGGCCTCGCGGGACGGGAAATGGCGGTACAGCGTGCCCAGGCCGATGCCGGCCTTCCGGGCGATGTCACGCAGGGAGGCCTCGGCCCCGAACTGTTCGATGGCCTCGTTGGCGATGACCAGGATCTGGTCGTGGTTCCGCCTGGCGTCCAGGCGCCTGGGCCGATCGGTTCCGGGGTGAACCGGGTTGCTCATGGGATTCCGTTCATTGACAACCGGAGCAGTGCTCCGCATAGTGAAAGGACGCAAGGGGAGCACTGCTCCGATTGTCACTATAGTCCAAAGGGCGGGTCCCGAAACCCGGATTCAGCCGTCGGGGCAGCCGGTTCGGCAAGCTGGAGGATACGGTCATGGAACCAAGCATCGTCACGGTGGTGGGAGCTTCGGGAAGCCTGGGGGCGGAGATCGTCCGGGCCCTGCTGGCACGGGGGGGCCGGGTCAGGGCCATGGTCCGGGCGACCAGCGACCGCACCCGGCTCGAAGCCCTCGGGGTGACCGACTTTGTGGTGGCCGACCTCATGGACGCCCCTTCGCTGCAACGGGCCCTGGCCGCCGAACCCCGGGCCGTGGCGGTGGTGGCCAGCGCCGCGGGCTTCAGCGCCCATTCGGCCCGCACGCGGGGGGACAACTCCCGGACCGACACCGAGGGCTACCGGAACCTGGTGGACGCGGCCAAGGACGCGGGCGTGCCGCGCTTCATCCTGATCTCGATCCTCGCCTGCGACCAGGCCCCCGAGCTGCCCCACTTCTCCCAGAAGTTCGCGACCGAGCAGTACCTGGCCGCGCAGGGCCAGCCGTACCTCGCCCTGCGCGCCGGCGCCTTCCTGGACCGGGCCCAGGACAGCGTGGCCCGGAAGGTCCGGAACGGCGTCTTCCCGGACATCACCCCCGGCGTCGCCCTCGCCATGATCTACACCCCGGATCTGGCCCGGTATGCGGCCCAGGCGGCCCTCGACCTGCCAGCCTCGGCCCTGAACCAGAGCGTGGAGGTGTGCTGCGAGGTGCCGGCCACCGGCCCCATGGTGGCTGCGGCCTTCACCCGGGTCCTGGGCCGGCCGGTGGTGGCCCGCCCCTTCCCTCCGCCCCTGCTCGGGGCCCTGCTGCCGTGGCTGGCCAGGGTCCTGCCCTCCCGGCTGCGGGACCAACTCGCCGTGCTGGCCTGGATCCGCAAGGGCGGCTATGTCAGCCATGACCTCCAGAAGCAGAAGGACCTGTTCGGCGAACTGCCGACGATCCAGGACTCGGTGGCCCGCTACTGCCGGGACAAGGGGCTGCTCCAGCCGGGGTTCATGGGCTGACGCGGACGATCAGCTTGCCGAAGTTTTCGCCCTGGAGCAGGCCGATGAAGGCGGCGGGGGCGTTTTCCAGCCCCTCCACCACGTCCTCGCGGTACTTGATCCGGCCGGCCCGGACCCAGTCGCCCATGGCCTGCTGGAATTCCCCGAACCGGGGACCGAAGTCGTCGAAAATGATGAAGCCCTGCATCCTGATCCGCTTGGTGAGGATGGTCCTGGGCAGCAGCCCCAGCAGGTTCGTGCCGGGCGCCGGGTCGGTGTCGTTGTACTGGGCGATCAGGCCGCAGACCGGAACCCGGGCCCGCGGGTTGAGCAGGGGCAGCACCGCGTCGAACACCGCACCCCCGACGTTCTCGAAGTAGACGTCGATTCCGTCCGGGCAGGCCCGGGCCAGCGCCTGGGGCAGATCCGCACCGCGATGGTCGACACAGGTGTCGAAGCCCAGTTCCTCGACCACATAGGCGCATTTCCGCGGCCCTCCGGCGATGCCCACCGCCCGACAGCCCTTGAGCTTGGCGATCTGCCCGACCACCGAACCCACCGCACCGCTGGCGGCGGCGACCACCACGGATTCGCCGGCCCTGGGCTGGCCGATCTCCAGCAGGCCCATGTAGGCGGTGAAACCGGGCATGCCCAGCACCCCCAGGGCCAGGGAGGGGGGATCGAGCGCCGGGTCCAGCCGCGTGAGGCCGGCACCATCCGACAGGGCATAGCTCTGCCAGCCGCCGTAGGCCAGCACCAGGTCCCCGGCTGCAAAACCAGGGTGCAGGGACGTTTCCACCCGGGCGATGGTGCCGCCCGCCATCACCGCCCCGACCGCCACCGGCGCCGCATAGGACGGCGCATCGCTCATGCGCCCGCGCATGTAGGGGTCCAGGGAAAGGAACAGGGTGCGCAGCAGCAGCTGTCCCGGCGCCGGAACCGGCACCGGCCCGGACTCGAGCCGGAAGTTGTCGGCCGTGGGCGCCCCGGTCGGGCGGGAATGGAGCAGGATTTTCAAGTTGCTGGCCATGGGGCGCACTCCTTGCCCGGGAAAGGGCGGATGGGCAGGATCCCGGCATTCGTCCAGGGCCGTCCTGCCGTGCCTCCAGGTAGCCTAGGGCAAAAACCGATCCATCGGCCGGAAATGTCATTGATTTGCCAATACACCCCACGCTTCGGCATGTAACTGGGGATGATAGGATTGCTTCCCCGGGGGAATCACGTGTGCGGGGGCATGGAGTTCGTCAAGCAGCAGGGGGCGGCGACCGAGGCCGACTGGAGTGCGGTACTGCTGGGCGCCGAGGCGGCCGCGGAGCGTTCCGTCCATCGGGTCTATTTTCCCAACCCGAAAGCGGCGCTGCTGGTGGCGCCGGACACCAACCTGTGGCTGCCCTGGGGCCGACGCAGGGAACAGCCCGGCGACTGGCCCGAGGGCGGCTGGGCCCGGGCGGAAAGCCTCGGCAAGGGCTACTGGCTGCGCTGGCATCCGGAGCGCGTCGTCGTCCATCCCGTGCGCTGGATGGAAAAGGATCGCCACCGGGCCAGCCGCTGGTTCGAGCTGGCGCCCGGGCAGGGCATTCTCTGCCTGCGCCTGGATGCCGCCCCCGGCACACCGCTCTATGTGGTGACGCGGCCGGCCGAAGGCGACTACCTGGCGGATATCCATGACCGCATGCCAGAGCTGGTGGACTGAGGCCGCGGACCTCGGCCCAGCCACCGCCCTCCAGGCCAGTCAGTTCCCGCGTCCAGGCAGACCCAGCTCGGCCAATTTTTCCTGGATCTCATCCACACTGAATGGCTTGGCGATGATGGCCACGTGCGCCTGCCGGAAGGCCTCCCATTCCTGGATATCGGGTTGTCCGGAGGCGATCAGGACCGGCAGGTCCGGATGCGAGCGCCGGAGGCTCTGGAACGGCCAGCCGGGGCAGGCGGATCCGGACCTGGGTACCCTGCCCCGGAGCGCTCGCAAGCTCCAGGGTGCCGTCGTGGGCCCTGACCACCCCATGGGCCATGCTCAACCCCAGACCGGCGCCCTGGCCCACCGGCCGGGTGGTAAAGAAAGGCTCGGTGGCATGGGCGAGCACCTCGGGCGTCATCCCCTCGCCCGAGTCTTCAATGACCACCTCCACCCAGTCCGGGCCGGGGACCCGGGTCCGGATCGTCAGCGTGCCGCCTTCCGGCATGGCATCCAGGCCGTTGAAACAGATGTTCATGAGCACCGAACCCAGGCTGCCAGGGTCTCCGGTGATCCACAGCGGCGCCTGGGCATAGTCCTCCACGATGGCGATGTGCTTGCGACTGGTGCTGCGCACCAGCTGCACCACCTCCGCGGCCAGCAGGTTCGCCTCCAGGCTCACCGACTGGGCGCGGGTGGGGCGGGCGAACTGGGTCAGGGACTGCACCAGGCTCCGGCCCCGCTCGCAAGCCCGGCCGATTACCTTCAACGCTTCCCGTTCGCTGGCCTCGGCCACCAGGTCCTCCTGGATGGAGGGAGGCCTGCCAGGCCCGCATCACTTCGGGCAGCGCGGCGGGATCGGCGACGGACTGCCAGCCCCAGCCTTCCATCTGTTCGGGGCGGGTGCCGGTGTATTCGTACCAGCGCTGGTTGTACCAGAAGACCCAACCGTCGCCATCGGCCATCCAGCAAAGCTGGGGGATCGCATCGGCCAGGCTCCGGAACAGCCCCTCGCGGGTCTCGAAGACCACCTCCTTGGGCCGCCAGGCTTCCAGGATCCGATCGTAGGTCCCGTCCCGCCGGATGGCCGCCAAGGCGTCGTCGATGTCCTTGAGCAGGCCGGCATCGCCTTTCCTGGGTGGGATTGATCTGCATGAGGGCGTCGGCTCCGCCGGTCTGGACCAGCTGCTGGGCGCTGGCCCAGTTCATCAGCCGGATCTCCACCGGGCGATGCATGCGCTGGGCGATGGCTCTGGCCAGATCCACCACCACGCCGCTGGGACGACCGTCCTTCATGAAACTGATCGGAGGCAAGGCGTCATTGCCCAGGAACAGGGCGGGACGTTGCGCGATCCCGGAATCCGCGGGCCGCGCCAGGGCCTGGGTCGCGAAGGTCCGGTTCGGCGCTGCGGCCACCAGCAGGCCAAGCGCGATCGCACACAGCATTCGCATGGATGTCCTTAGGGGGCGTTGCGAAATAACCTATGCAGACAGGTTATTTCGCTACGGGCCCTTCTGCCGGGGCCGCAACGATGCGTTCAGGTTGTTCCTAGACAACGGCTTAGGTGGCCGAGGTCGCGGAAGCGTGATGGCTGATGGCTGATGGCTGATGGCTGATGGCTGATTCTGGCATCCCCCCGGTGCTGCCGTCCAGGACTTCGGCCGCTGGCGGCGGGCTGCTGCTGCTGCGACCCGGCGGGGCGGGAACGGCGTCACCCGTTCAGCCAGCTGCCGATCTGCCCCGCGATCCAGGCCCCGGCGTCCAGCCCCAGATCGTGGCCGCCGTCGGGGTGGATGGCCAGCGGGCAGCGCCAGCGGCGGGCGATCCGCTCCGAACAGCGCGGGTCCACCATCCGGTCCCCGGCGCCCACCAGCACCAGGGTCGCCACGGGCGGGGCCGGCGGAGCCCGGTACCGGGCCGCGGCGAGCAGCTGGCGGAAGGCGTTGCCCGGGCGCACGGGCCGGTCCCGGTGGAGCGCGGCCCAGCTTTCGGCCACGCCAGGATGGCTGCGCCCCTTCCCGCCGGTCAGTTCCAGCACCCGCCGTTCCCGTTCCTCCGGGGTCCGGGCCAGCAGGATGCCCAGCAGGGCCAGCAGGGCCCGGGGGCGCAGGCGCTGGTGCGGGGGGCTGAAGGCACCGAAACTGGTGCTCATCAGCACACACCGGGCGATCTCCTCGGGGTGCGCTTCGGCCCAGGCCACGGCCACCATGGCGCCCATGGACATGGCCAGCAGGCTGAACGGCGGCACCAGGCCCAGGCGCGCGCTGGCGGCGCGGGCCTGGACGGCCATCCCGGCGATGGTCCCGGGGCTGCGCTGGGCGTTGAGCTCGCCGTTGCCCGGCAGTTCCAGGGTGATCACCCGGTCGCCCGGGAAGGCGGCCTCCAGGATCCGGGGAAAGTCGCCCCAGTGGCGGGCCTCCCGGGCCAGGCCGCGCAGCAGGATCCAGGTGGTCATGGCCGCTCTCCGGGGCCGAGTTCAGCATACCAGCGCGCCAGGGCCCGCTCCCGCTGCCGGTCGCGTTCGGCCCCCACGGGCAGCCAGTGGGCGTGGCTGCACGCCGCCCATACGCAGAATTCCAGCAGGGGCAGATGCCGGCGCAGGACCCGCTGCTGGCGGTGGTCAATCAAGGGATTAAATAACCCTAATTTAGAGAACAGTTGGCGAGGATTCTTCTTCACCCATGCCCAGGAGCCCATCTCCAGGGTCAGGGGCAGGAAGACCTGCCCGGGCCGGGCGAGGGAACCCAGGTACAGGTGGTCCCAGAGATCGCCATGGGTCAGGTACTGGCTGCTCTGCGGCTCGAACAGGTACGGCGAATGGCATAGGGTCTCCCGCAGCAGGTCCCGGAAGGCGTGCACCTCCGCGAGATGTTCGATGGGCTGGCGGGTGTGGGCGTAGGGGAACCAGATCCGGTCCCGGACCCCGAACCCCGAGTGGCAATCCACGGTCAGGCTGAAGGGCCGGGCCAGGCATTCGCTGGCGATCACCTGGCATACCGCCTGGTTCTCGGCCTCCATGGCCCCCCCCAGCGGCCCGCGGTACCAGGGCAGCCGCGGGCTGAGCCGCTGGCCCCCGATCAGCCGGGGCACCCGCTCCGCGGAATCCACCGGAGCGTTGCGCATCAGATCGACCCCGTTGGGGTTCGCCCGGGTCCCGCGCCAGATCCCGCCCGGATTCACCAGGGGCATGAACACCAGCCGGACCGATTCCAGCATCCGGTGCAGGGTGCTGTCCCAGCGCAGGCGCACCGCCAGGTGATGGAGGAACGCCATCACCACCTCGGCGCCGATCCGCTCCAGGCCATGGAAGCCGCCGAAAAAGCCCACGGCCGGGACCGCCGGGTCCGGATTGCCCATGGCCACGGAATAGACCGGCAGGCGCTGGCCCAGGCAGTCCACCTCGCACCGGATGCGGGTCTCGAAATGGGCGCCGCCCAGGGCGATGATCTCGGCCATTTCATCCAGATGCGACAGCCTTTGCATGGCCCCATCATGCCACGAGCAGAAGGGGCCGGAAGGCCCGCCGCGGGGCGGGACCGCATGGTTACAGAGCGTTCACCCGGACCGCACGCCGCGGTCACCCGCGGATCGCATCGTCATCCGGTCGGCGGCCCCGCGGCCGCAGAAGGGTACCCATGCGCCACCGGTCCGCACGTTCCTGGTTCATCACCAGCGCCGCCCTGGGCAGCGCCCTGGTCTGGGGCGCCGCGGAACTCCTGGCACTGCAGTGGGCCTGCCTCAGGGAACGGGCCGCGACCGGATCCCGCTTCAGGTAGCCGTTCCGGCCGTCAAGGCCGCACCGGCGCCAGCGCCCGCTCCGCGGCGCGGACGGCGTGCAGCCGGGTGGTGTCGAACAGACCGTGGCGATCCCGCAGCCGGCCCAGGTAGAAAGCCTTCTCCATGGTGAACCGGGTGCCCAGCAGCCCCACCCGGTCCAGTCCCAGGCCACGGATCGCCTCGGCGGTGGGATCCGCGATGTACAGCAGGATCGCGCGGCGGTACCAGGCCCGGGGCCTGGGGGTGGGTCCGGAGGAGGTGCGGGTGACCTCCGGCGCCATGGAGGCCCTCTCCCTGTCCCTGCAGCTGCTGGCGGACCCTGGGGATCTGGTGGCCGTGGAGTGCCCCACCTTCTTCGGCATCGCCGACGCGGCGCGCCGTGCGGGCGCCCAGGTCCTGGAACTGCCGGGCGATCCGGACGGCGGGCTCGACCCGGCCCGGCTGGCCAGCGCCTGCGCCCGGCGCGCGGTGCAAGCGGTCGTACTGATGCCCTCGTTCGCCAACCCCACGGGCAGCCTGATGGATTCCCAGCGCCGGCTGGCATGGATGGCGGTCCTGCAACGCCACGGGGTGGCGCTACTGGAGGACGACGTCTACGGGGAGCTGGCCTGGGACGGCCACAAGGTCGAGCCCCTGTGCGCCCTGCCACGCACGGATGGCCTGCCGAACCTGCTGGTGGGTTCCCTGTCCAAGACACTCATGCCGGGCGGCCGGATCGGCTATGTGGTGGCGCGAAGCCCCTGGATCGAGCGGCTCACGGACCTGAAGAACACCTCCACCCTGTTCAACGTGACCCTGTCCGAGCATCTGGCCGCCGAGGCCCTTGGCGCCGGCCTGTACGACCGCCACCTGCGCCGCCTGATCCCCGGGATCCAGGCGGGGGTGCGCAAGCTAAGGAGCTGCATCGCGCAGCATTTCCCGCCGGGCACCCGGGTCTCGGATCCCCGGGGCGGGTTCCTGCTCTGGGTCGAGCTGCCCAAAGGCAGCGACGGCCTGGACCTGTTCCGCGCGGCCATGGACCGGGGGATCAGCCTGGCTCCTGGCTGCGTCGTTTCCCTGGGGCCGGGGCTGGAACGGTTCATCCGTCTGAACGGCGCCGCCTCTGGCGACTTCGATCAGGCCATGGCGGTGCTGGGCCAGCTGGCAGGGGCTGGGCCCGAAGCCCGTGCCGGGTGGGCCGGAGCCAGACGTGCAGGTCATGGGCCGCCACCTACGCGCCCATGATGGCCAGGTGCCGCAGCAGCAGCTCCAGCCTGGACACCCCGAAGCCGCCGAAATCGAAGGCGTGAGGGAGGGCCCCCTCCCCCAAGGCCCGGCCCGCCTTGACAAGGGTTTGCGGGTAGCGTTAACCTCGCTTTAATCAACCTAGTTAACCCAAAACCATCCCCGTCCCGCGGGACCCCAGGCTGCCCCATCTTGGAAACCCACTCCGACTACCCCACCACCATGGCCCAGGTGCTCCAGGACCTGGCGCGAACCGGCCGGCACCGCACCCTGAAGCCGACCGAGCCCCTGGCCGGCATGGCCGTGGCCCGGGAAGGGCGCCGGTTGCTGAACTTCTCCAGCAACGACTACCTGGGCCTTTCCCGGGACCCGCGCCTGGCCGCCGCCGCCGCGGCCGCCACCGCCGGCCAGGGGGTGGGCGCCACCGCCTCGCGCCTGGTGTGCGGCACCTTCCCGGTGCACCAGGCCCTGGAGTCGGCCCTGTCCCGCTTCAAGGGCACCGAGGCGGCCCTGGTGGCAGGCTCCGGATTCCAGACCAACGCCGGGGTGCTGGCCGCCCTGCTGGACCCCCAGGTGGCGGGCACCGCGCCCCAGGTCTTCGCCGACCGGCTGATCCATGCGTCCATGTACGAGGGCCTGGGCCAGGCCGGGGCGCGCCCCCAGCGGTTTCGCCACAACGACCTGGATCATCTGGCCCAGCTGCTGGAACGGCACGGCGGGCCGTCCAGCTTCCGGATGATCCTCACGGAAAGCGTGTTCAGCATGGACGGCGACCGGGCCGACCTGCCGGCCCTGGCCGCCCTGGCCCGGCGCCACGGCGCCTTCCTGTACGTGGACGAGGCGCACGCCACCGGCGTGCTGGGCCCCGGGGGCGCCGGGCTGTGCGCCGAGCCCGGCGCCCGGGGCCAGGTGGACCTGGTGATGGGCACCTTCGGCAAGGCCATGGGCGGCTATGGCGCCTTCGTCGCCGGCCCGGCCCTGATCCGGGACTGGCTGGTGAACCGGTGCCGCAGCTTCATCTACAGCACCGCGCTGCCGCCGGCGGCGGCGGCGGCGGCCCTGGCGGCGCTGGAGCTGCTGCCGGACCTGGACGCCGAGCGGGCGCTGCTGCTCCACCGGGGCGACCGGGTGCGGACCGCCCTGCATCGGCTGGGCATCGATACCCTGGACTCCACCACCCAGATCATCCCGGCCCTGATGGGCGGCGAGGCCGAGACCCTGGCTGCCGCCCGGTTGCTGGAAGCCCAGGGCATCCTGGCCGTGCCCATCCGGCCGCCCACCGTGCCGCCCGGCACCGGCCGGCTGCGGCTGACCCTCTCCGCCGCCCACACCGAGGCGGACCTGGAGCAGCTGCTGCACGCCTTCGGGACCCTGGGGCGGGCCGGGGCATGAGCCGCGTCCTGCTGGTCCACGGCTGGGCCTTCGATCCGGCCCTGTGGCAGCCGCTCCGGGCGGCCCTGCCGGAGCATGCCTGGTTCGCCCTGGATCTGGGCTATTTCGGTCCCGCCCGCCTGGAGCTGCCGCCGGCCCTGGATCTGGTGGTCGGCCACTCGTTCGGGTGCCTGTGGGCCATGGCGCATCCGGGCCTGGCCGGGATCCCCCTGGTGGCGGTCAACGGCTTCCCGCGCTTCACCGCGGCCGAGGGGTTCGCCCATGGCACGGCCCCGCGGGTCCTGGAGCGGATGCTGCGCCGGCTGCGGGAGGCCCCCGGCGAAGTCCTGGGCGCCTTCCACGCCCGCTGCGGCACCGCCCTGCCCCGGGGCGGGGCCGACCTGGACCGGCTGGCCGCGGATCTGCGGCGCATGCGCGACGAGGATCTGCGGGCCATCCCGGCCCGCCAGCCGATCCTGGCCTGCGCCGCCGAGGATGACCCCCTGGTGGCCCCGGCCCTGGCCCGGCAGGCCTTCGCGCGCGGACTGCGGATGCTGCCCGGCGGCGGCCACGCCCTGCCCCTCACCCGGCCCGGGGCCCTGGCCCGGGTCATCCGGGAGGGCCTGGAGGCATGACGGCCTGGAACGAGGGCCCCCCCACGGCGCTGCTGGCCATGACCGACTGGACGGACGGCGTCCCCCCGGCGCCGGCCCCCATGCCCCCCTGGAAGGACAGCGTCCTGCGGCGCTTCGACGCCGCCGCCGACACCTACGACCAGGTGGCCGGAACCCAGCGGCGGATCGCCGAGGGCCTGGCCCGGCGGGTCCTGGCCCTGCCGACGGCCGCCCACCCGGAGGTCCTGGAGATCGGCTGCGGCACCGGAGCCCTGACCGCCTGCCTGGGGCCACGCCTGCCCGACTGTCATTGGCTGGCCACCGATATCGCGCCGCGCATGGTGGCCGCCTGCGCCCGCCGCACCGGCACCTGGGCCACCCCGGCGGTCATGGACGGGGAAGCGCCGGCCCTTTCGGGAGCGCGCTTCGATCTGATCGTGTCAAGCCTGGCCGTCCAGTGGTTCACGGACCTGCCGGCCGGACTGCGCCGCCTGCACGGGCTGCTGAAGCCCGGCGGCGTGCTGGCCGTGACCACGCTGGGGGCCGGCACCTTCGCCGAATGGCGCGGGTTGTGCGAGGCCGCCGGCATGATCCCCGGCACCCCGGACTACCCGTCCGCCCAGGCCCTGGCCGCCGCCCTGGGGGCCGGGAGCCGGGTGCACGGCGAGCCCTTCCCGCTGGCCTGTGCCGATCTGAGGGGCTTCCTGGACCATCTGCGGCTCAGCGGGGCCCGCACCGCCGCCCCGGGCCGCGGGGGGCGGTCCGCCGCCGGGCTGGGGCGGCTGCTGCGCGCCTGGGGCCCGGCCCCGTTCACCACCACCTATGACGTGCTCACCGTCATCTGGAACAAGGAGCCCTGATGTCCCGAGGCGTGTTCGTGACCGGAACCGACACCGATGCCGGCAAGACCGTGGTGGCCGCCGCCCTGGTGGCGGCCCTGGGAGCCAGCTACTGGAAGCCGATCCAGAGCGGGCTGGCCGAGCTGCCCGGGGGCGACACCGGGGTGGTGGCCCGGCTCACGGGCCACCGCAGCGCCGAGTTCCCCCCGCCCACCTACCAGTTCTCGGCCCCGCTATCGCCCGACCAGGCCGCGGAGCTGGAAGGCGTGCGCCTGGATCCCGGGCGGATCGTGCTGCCGGCCGTGGACCGGTTCCTGGTGGTGGAGGCCGCCGGCGGGCTGCTGGTGCCGCTGGACGCAACGACCCTGATGATCGATCTGGCCGAGCGCCTGGGCCTGCCGGTGGTCCTGGCGGCCCGCACCGGGCTGGGCACCATCAACCACACCCTGCTGTCCCTGGAGGCGCTCCGGCACCGGGGCCTGCCGGTGGCGGGGGTGGTGTTCAGCGGCCCCGACCACCCCCGCAACCTGGAAGCCATCCGCCACTGGGGCGGCGTGCCGGTGCTGGGCCGGCTCCCCTGGCTGGATCCCCTGACTCCGTCCGCCCTGGCCCGGGCCGCCGCCCGGCTGGAGCTTTCCGCCTTGAAAGGTCTGTGATGGACACCCCGACCCTCCTGGAACTGGACCGCACCCTGCTCTGGCACCCGTACACCCAGGTGCGCACCGCCGATGCGCCCACGGCCATCCGCTCGGCCCATGGGGCCATCCTCACCGATACCCAGGGCCGGGAGATCCTGGACCTGGTGTCGTCCTGGTGGGTGACCCTGCATGGCCATGGCCACCCGGCCATCGCCCGGGCCATCGGCGACCAGGCCGCGCGCCTGGAGCAGCTGATCTTCGCCGGGTTCACCCACGAGCCCGCGGTGACCCTCTGCCAGCGGCTGACCGGGATCCTGCCCCCGCCCCTGCGGCGGTTCTTCTTTTCCGACAACGGCTCGACGGCCGTGGAAGTGGCCCTGAAGATGGCCCTGCAGGCCTGCCAGAACCTGGGCCAGCCGGACCGGACCCGGTTCCTGGCCTTCGAGGGCGGCTACCACGGCGACACGGTCGGGGCCATGTCGGCGGGGGTGTCGTCCCGGTTCTTCGAGGCCTGGCGCGACCTGCTGTTCCCGGTGGACGTGCTCCCGGTGGCCGCCACCTGGATGGACGATCCGGACGTGGCGGCCCGGGAGGCGGCGGCCCTGGACCGGCTGGACCAGCACCTGGAGGCCTTCGGTGCGCGCACCGCGGCGGCCATCCTCGAACCCCTGGTCCAGGGCGCCTGCGGCATGCGCATGCACCGGCCCGCCTTCCTGCGCGGCGTGGTGGCGCGGCTCCGGGCCCACGGGGTGCTGGTGATCCTGGACGAGGTGATGACCGGGTTCGGCCGCCTGGGCGCCGCATTCGGCTGCCTGGCGGCGGAGGTGGTTCCGGACTTCATCTGCCTGTCCAAGGGGCTCACCGGCGGGGCCCTGCCCATGAGCCTGACCGTCACCACCGAAGCCATCCACGCCGCCTTCCTGGATGACGCCATCGACCGGGCCTTCCTGCACGGCCACTCCTTCACCGCCAACCCCCTGGGCTGCGCGGCCGCCCTGGCCTCCCTGGACCTGCTGCTGGACCCGGCCTGCGCCGAGGCCCGGGCCCGGATCGAGCGGCGCCACCGCACGGACCTGGCCGCTCTGGTGGCCGCGAGCCCCCGGGCCGGCCGGCTGCGGATCCAGGGCACCATCGCCGCCTTCGAGGTGGCAGGCACCGAGGGCTACGGTTCGGCCGACACCACCCGGATGAAGCGCTGGTTCCTGGACCGGGGCCTGCTGCTGCGGCCGCTGGGCAGCATCCTCTACCTGCTGCCCCCCTTCTGCATCAGCGATGCCCAGCTGGACCAGGCCTACGCCGGCATCGCCGAAGGCCTGGCCTGCGGATTTTCCGGGTAGTCAGCGCGTCCAGCCGAGCGGCAAGCGCCGATGGTAGGGGCCTGGAACGGGAACCGATCCGGCTCATGAAGCGTATGTGTAGAGTCGACGTCATCCGGGCTTTCCGGACGTTCCCTTCGTGAGATGAGTCCATGCCTCCGGAGAAATGGCGGATGGTTCCGCGGTTGCTGGTAGTGCCCCATACTATGGGGGTCGATATAGAAGGAGTCCGTCGATGTCCCTCCACCGAATCCTAAGCCAAGCCGGTGATGACTCATGACGAAACGCACCGTCCGCGCGCAGAGTTCCAGGCCATCAGTGTCCCGACGAGCCTTCTAAGCGATGACGCGGCCAGTCTGGTTGCGGCTTCACTTCGACCGGCCAGCGCAAACCACATGGGAGGAATTGATTTGACCACATCATCCTATGGCGGGGGAACGCTTCCCAAGGGGGTCCGTTCGCGCATGATCTATGGGGTCAACGGCCTAGATGTCCATGTTCTCGAGGCCGGTTACGGAAGCCCCGGCCGGCCGCTCGCGCTGCTTCTGCACGGCTTTCCGGATCTGGCTTACGGCTGGCGACACCTGATCCCAATTCTGGCTGGCACCGGGTACCATGTCGTGGCGCCCGACCAGCGGGGTTTTGGCCGCACCACCGGTTGGGTGAACGGCTATGACGCCCAGCTAGAGCCCTTCAGCCTCTTGAATATGACGCGCGACGTCCTCGGATTGGTTTCGGCATTGGGGTATCGGCGTACGGCGATGCTCGTCGGGCACGACCTCGGCTCGCCCGTGGCGGCCTATTGTGCGCTAGCCCGGCCTGACATCTTCCCCTCGGTGGTGCTGATGAGCGCACCGTTCCCCGGTCCGCCGGCGCTACCGTTCAACACCGCGGAAAGCGAGGCCTCGTCGGTTCAACCGAATACTGAAAATCAAAAGTTAGCGGCCGCGCTGGCGGCGCTCGATCCGCCCAGAAAGTTTTATCAACAATACTTGAGCACACGGGAGGCGAACGATGACATGTGGCACCCCCCTCAAGGCTTACACGCGTTTCTTCGTGCATTTTTCTACGTCAAGAGCGCTGACTGGCCGGGAAATAAGCCGCATCCGTTGAAGGCGCGAACCGCCATAGAACTTGCACAAATGCCCACCTATTACGTCATGGATCTCGGCAAGACGTTGCCCCAGACCGTCGCTCCATTCCAACCTTCCGCCGCCGAGGTCCTGGCCAGCAAATGGCTCACCGAGCCAGAACTTGGAGTGTACACGGAGGAGTATGGCCGCACTGGTTTTCAAGGCGCCCTGCAGGCTTATCGCGTCTATTCCGATCCTGACCTAAACGCTGAGTTGCGTCTGTTTTCGGGCAAGACGATCGATGTCCCGTCGCTCTTCATCGGCGGGAAGAGCGATTGGGCTACCTATTCGGCGCCGGGCGCGGTCGATCTTATGAGGACGAAGGCGGCGACGAGAATGGGTGGCATCGAGCTGATCGACGGGGCCGGGCACTGGGTCCAACAGGAGCAGCCGGTTCGGCTCAGCAGGCTCCTGCTCGCCTTCATCAAAGAGGTCGGTGGGGCGGATCCCACCAGCGGTTAGGTCGGGGAATCCCAATCGTCGCTCTTGAGACTGTGGTCGCGGATCAGAGGTCCGGGGTCAACTGTCTGTGGCAATTCGGGTCCCGCGAAATCGCTGTTCAGGGAGTCCACGCAGTGGGGAGGGGGAGTGGTCCGTCAGCGGTCTGCGCACCTGCATGCGCACCTCGAATTCCGGATCATCCTGGGCCTCGTCCAGGGCTGGAAGGTCCTCCCGGCCGCCCTGCTCGAACAGGAATCGGGCGGCGCGCCAGCGGACCAGTTTATTGGGATCCGCCAGGGCGGCCGCCATGGCGGGAAGGGCGGCCGGATCGCCCAGGTCGTTCAGGGCGTCACCGGCGGAGCGGCGCACCATCACCGCGGGGTCCTGCAAGGCCTGGCACAGAGGCTTCAGGGCCCAGTCTTCTCCAGCCTAAGCCTCCCGGCGGGAATCGCCGGTCCCGGGGGGCCAGGACCTGGCCCCACCATCGATGGTCGGATGGGGACGGGTCCGGCCCGGTTGGGATCCCGACGGGGTGCTACAAACGGGCCCCTGGCGGGACCCCGATGCGGATCCGGATCAGATGCCGGCCGGCGCGGCGAACGCCAAGGTTCCCGCCAGCCCCAGCATCACCACCCCGATCATCCCGTCCAGCGCCCGCCAGGCCATGGGCCGGCCGAACAGCGGCAACAGCACCCGGGCGCCGAAGCCCAGGGTCAGGAACCAGGCCGCGGATGCGCTCATGGCGCCCAGCGCGAACCATAGCCTGCCGACCCCCGCCTGCTGGCCGCCGATGGAACCGAGCAGGACCACCGTATCCAGGTAGACGTGCGGGTTGAGCAGCGACAGCCCCAGCACCAGGGTCAGCGCCTGGCGCGGGGCCAGCGCGACCGCGCCCCCTGCCACCGCCAGCGCGCCGCCCTCCCAGGCCGCCCGCCAGGCGCGCAGTCCGTACCAGGCCAGGAAACCGGCCCCGCCCCAGCGGGCCAGGGCCAGCAGGGCCGGGTTGCGCCCGATCAGCGCCCCCATGCCGGCCACGCCCGCGGCGATCAGCAGCACGTCGCACAGGATGCACACGCCGACCGTCAGGGCCACATGCTGGCGTTTCAGGCCCATGCGCAGCACGTGGGCGTTCTGCGCGCCGATGGCGATGATGAGGCCGGCCCCCAGACCGAATCCCTTCAGGTAGACCGACCCCAGTGGCATGAGCTTCCTTTCACGTGTATCAGCCCTCATTGTCAAGGCCGGGACCGGCAGAACCAAGCAGTGTTAATATCTTTCAGGTACCCTTAATTTCTCTTCATCTGGATCCGGGAGCCCGCCTTGATACTGGACAAGAAGCAGGGCGAGGCGCTGCTCGCCGTGACCGACACCGGCAGCTTCGGACAGGCCGCGGCCCGTCTGCACCTCACCGCCTCGGCCGTATCCCAGCGGGTGCGCGCCCTGGAAATGCAGCTGGGCCAGCCGCTGGTGGTGCGCAGCCGGCCCTGCCGGGCGACCCGGGCCGGGCAGCGGCTGCGGCAGTACCTCATCCGCGCCGCCCTGCTGGAAGCCGAATTCCGGGCCGAAACCGCCGCCAGCCAGGCTGCGCCGCTGTCCGTGGCCCTGGCGGTCAACGCCGATTCGTTGGCCACCTGGTTCCTGCCGGCCCTGGGCGATTTCCTGTCCAGGGAGCGGGTGCTGCTGGACCTGATCGTGGACGACCAGGACCACACCTACGCGCTGCTGGAAGCTGGGCTGGCGCTGGGCTGCGTATCCACCGAGCCGCACCCCCTGCGCGGCTGCGTGGCCGAACCGCTCGGCACCATGCGCTACCGCGCCCTGGCCGCGCCGGCCTTCCGCGGCCGCTGGTTTCCCCATGGGCTGGGGGCCGATGCGGCCCGGCGGGCGCCGGTGCTGGTGTTCAACCGCAAGGACAGCCTGCAGGCCGACTTCCTGGAGCGCCAGTTCCAGCTGCCGCCCGGATCCTACCCCTGCCAGTACATCCCGGCCTCCGACCCCTTCCTGCGGGCCGTCCGGCTCGGGCTGGGCTGGGGCATGGTGCCGGATCTGCAGGCTGGCGAGGCGCTGGCCAGCGGCGAACTGGTCGATCTGGCGCCGGACGCGTCCATCCAGGTGAGCCTGTTCTGGCACGCCTGGAAGGTGCAGTCGCCGCGCCTGGAGCGGCTGTCGCGCACGATCCTCACGGCGGCGCGGCGCGTCCTGGGCGCCTGAGGCTGCCCCGGCGGGAGGAGGTTGCCGGGAAGGGTTGGCGCCGGACCCCGGACCTATCTACCATCAACACAGGACAGGCCCAGCCAGGGTCCCGGGCCGGCGCCGGGCCGGGTGGCACCTGCCCCCCATCCAAGGAGGATCCATGCCTGCCACCACCCTCGATCCCAACACGGCGCTCATCCTCATCGATCTGCAGAAGGGCATTCTGGATCGTCCCACCGTCCACCCGATCGACGGCATCCTCGCCAACGCCGCCACGCTGGCGCGGGCCTTCCGCCGGCTCCGGCTGCCGGTGGTCCTGGTCCACGTGGCGGGCGCGGCGCCGGGCCGCACCGAGCAGGGGCCCGGTGGCGGCCGGTTCCCCGCCGATTGGCTGGAACTGGCTCCCGAACTGGAGGCGGCGCCGGAGGATCTCCGGGTGACCAAGCACCGCTGGGGGGCCTTCACCGAAACGGGCCTGGAAGCGCGCCTGCGGGACCGGGGCATCACCCAGGTGGTGATCGCCGGCGTGGCCACCAGCATCGGCGTGGAATCGACCGCCCGCCAGGCCCACGAGCTGGGCTTCAACGTCACCCTCGCGCTGGACGCCATGACCGACCGGGACCCGGATGCCCATGACAACAGCGTCACCCGGATCTTTCCGCGCCTGGGCGAGACCGGCACCACCGCGCAGCTCCTGGCCCTGCTGAGCCAGCACAGCCTGCCCCAGGGCCGGCGCGCCTGACACCTGCAGGGAGAGCGGTCAGGACCCGGATGCCCTCGGCCACGATCCGCCACCCGGAGTATGATGGGCCTCTGGAGCACGCTTTGCCGAATCTGTTCTCAAGCTCGTACTGGTCCAACCTGTTCACCTCCGATCTGGCCATCGATCTGGGCACCGCCTCCGTGCTGGTGCACACCCGTCAGGCCGGGGGCATCGTCATCTACGAGCCATCCATCGTGGCCCTCAACACCCGGACCCACGAGGTGGAGGCGGTCGGCGACGAGGCCAAGCGGCTCCTGGGGCGCGCCCCGCAGGGGGTGCAGACCGTCCGCCCCATGAAGGACGGGATGATCCACGAGGTGGACGCGGCGGAAAAGATGCTGGCTGCCTTCATCACCAAGGCCCGGCCCAGCCGGAGCCTCACCCGCACCCGGATCGTGGTGAGCGTGCCGCCCAGGGCCCACCAGGTGGCGCGCCGGGCCATGAAGCAGGTCTGCTACGACGCCAAGGCCGGCGAGGTGTTCCTGGTGGACCAGACCATGGTGGCGGCCATGGGAGCCGGGCTGTCCATCAACGAGAAGCGGGGCTGCATGATCGTGGACGTGGGGGGCGGCACCACGGACGTGGCGGTCATCTCCTTCAACGGCAAGGTGTTCGCCGATTCCATCCCCATCGCGGGCGACGAGATGGACGAGGCGATCCTGGCCTACATCCGCGACAAGTACAACGTGCTGATCTCCGAGGTGGCGGCCGAGGAGGTGAAGTGGAGCCTGGGCTCGGCCTATCCTTCGGACCGGGTCCGGACCATGACCATCGCCGGCCGGGACCAGTTCGAGGGGCTGCCCAAGACCCTCACCCTCAATGATGTGGAGATCCGCGAGGCGGTGGCGGAACCGGTGAACGCCATCGTCGCGCTGGTGCGCAAAGCCCTCCACGAAACGCCCCCGCAGCTGGCCGCCGACCTCATCGACCGCGGCATCTGCCTGACCGGCGGCGGCTCCCAGATCCAGGGGCTGGACATCCGGCTCAGCAAGGAGACCCACCTGCCCTGCTACCGGGCGGAAAACCCCGAGACCGCGGTGGTGCGGGGCACCGCGATGCTGCTGGAGGACATCCCCTTCCTGAGGCGCATCCAGGTACTGGACTAGGGACTGTCGGCAAACCTGACAGCCATCGCCAGAATCAGGGTCCAGCGCCGGGCCAACAAATTGTCATCCTGCATTTCCCCGGTCATCGGTGTTCATCCCCGTTCCCCAAGCCCTGGCATCAGCCTTGGCGCAAGTTCCGGGACGTCCTGGGAGGCGAGCTCCATGGAGCCTTGGCCGGGAGCCGGATGGACTGGCCTCCAGAACCCCGCGTGACGGCAAGCCGGGGCTGAGTTTGAACAGGGATGAACGCCGATATCCAGGAAAAAGCAGGATCAAGAAAGCCTGATAGCAGGTCTTCAGGGCCGCCCCGAGGGCGGTGCGGCTGGGGCGCCCGGGCTGCATGGATGGATCCTGGCCCGGTCAGGCGCCCTTGCGGGTGGTCTTGCGCACCGAGTAGTTGGGCTTGCGCTTCTCCAGGAAGGCCTGCTTGCCTTCGCTGTAGTCGCCGCTCTGGTAGACCGTGCGGCGCAGCCCCTGGATCCGCTCCTGGGTCTCGGGGCTCATGGAGTAGGAGTTGCCCAGCACCCGCAGCTGCTCCTTGAGCACGCTGATGGCCAGGGGCGAGTTCTCGATGATCCGGGAGACCAGGTTGAAGGTGAAGGCCTCCAGCTCCTCGGTCTCCACCAGGTGGTTCAGCACGCCCAGCTCCCGGGCGCGGGCGGCGGAGATGGGCTGCGCGGTGAAGAACAGCTCCTTGACGATGTGCATGGGCATGGCGCCAATGAAGCGCATGAGCCCGGTGGTGGTGTAGGGCACGCCCAGCTTGGCCGGGGTGATGGCGAAGGTGGCGCTGGGGGTGCCGATGGCCATGTCGCAGGTCACCGCCAGGTCACAGGCGCCGCCCCAGACCGAACCCTCGATCATGGCGATCACCGGCACCGGACAGTTCTGCACCGCGCGCAGCGCCACGGCCAGGTCGTCGTTGTAGCCCAGCGGATCGATGCCGGGATCGGGCAGTTCGCGGATATCGAAGCCGGCGCTCCAGACCTTGCTGCCCTTGGGGGCCCGGATGATCACCGCGCGGGCCTTCTTCTCGGTCATGGCGTGAATGGCCTCTTCGATCCCGTTCAGCATGGCCTCGGACAGGCAGTTCCGGTGCGCCAGGTTGTTGAGGGTGATCGTTCCAATGCCACCCTTAAGTTCGGTCAAGACGTGATCCATTCTGGCTCCTGAGAAAGTCCTCCTTCCAGAATGGCCGAAAACACGGCCGAACGGGACCGCTACGTGGGGTTCCACGCGGGTTGCCCGGGCTCGGATCACCGTCTGCCGGCGGCTCAGCCCAGCCGGCTGATGAATCCCTGGATGGCCAGGATCGCCGCGCCCGCCTGGCGGTACCAGGCCACCAGCGCCTGGGAGCGGCCGGGGTGCGCGGCCAGGGAGGCCTTCAGCAGCTCCGTCTGGCTGGTGACGATGGGCACCAGCAGCCGGCGCATGGCACCCACCAGATCCTGGTCCGCGGGGGTCTCCATGCCTTTTTCCAGACCGGTCAGGCCCCGGATGAACGAACAGAAGGTCAGCAGGGTCGACACCCCGGTGAACGCCCCGGTGAAGGTCACCAGGGTCAGGGCATCGTCCTGGGCGGAGGTCTGGAGGTCCGCCAGGGTGGCCTTCAGCTTCTCCCCCAGCAGATCCTGCAGCACGGCGATGTGCCCATCCAGCTCCTGGAGGTGCCGCTCCACCGGCGTTCCGGCCAGGCTGAAGGTCCCGGGTTTTATGAATATCTTTTCTGATTTCATGATGCCTCGCGCATCCGACCGGGGAGGTTTCCAGACTGGCGGCCCAGAATTAGCCACGAACCGCGGGCCGTCGAGCCGGTGGCGTGGAGGTCGGAATTAAATTGTTAATTTATTTCATATCGCGCCTTTGTCAAGGACCCAATTGGAGCGCCTCAGGCCCGGGGCTTTCGGCGCCGGGCCTGGCCCTCGGCCAGGTGGGCGTAGAAACTGGTCCGGCGCACATCCTCCTCCACCTCGATGGCCTGATGCAGGGGCGGGAAGGCCCGCTGCTCGCAGTCGGTGCGGTCGCACAGGCGGCAGGTGACCCCGATGGGCACTGGCGGCTGGTCGAGCAGCAGGCCGTCCGCATAGATCAGCTCCCGGGCGTGGCCGATCTCGCAGCCCAGGCCCAGGGCCTGGATGGCGTGCTGGCCCCGGTAGTTGCCGGTATCCTTGCTGCTGGTGCGGGCGATGCAGAAGTACTTGCGCCCATCGGTCATCTCGCTGATCTGGGTGCGGATCAGGCCCGGCGTCAGGAACGAGGCGTGCACGTTCCAGCGCGGGCAGCATCCGGAATAGCGGGCGAAGCGGATCCCCGAGGCGGAAAAGCTCTTGGAGATGTTCCCGGCGATGTCGATGCGCAGGAAATGGAACGGCACGCCTTCGGCGCCCGGGCGGCGCAGGGCGGTGAGCCGGTGGCAGACCTGCTCGAAGCTGGCCTGGAAGCGGCGGGCGAGCAGCTCGATGTCGTAGCGGGACGCCTGGGCCGCCCGCAGAAAGGGGGCATAGGGCATGAGCACCGCGGCGGAAAAATAGTTGGCCAGGGCCACCCGGGCCATGGAACGGGCCACCGTGCCGGTGAGGAGCGGGTCCTCGGTGAGCCGGTCCAGCAGCTCGCCCAGGAACAGCAGGGCCCACTGGTGCGCCAGCTGGAAGGTCCGGCTGCGGGGGGAGAGCAGCTCGGACAGGCTCAGCACCTGCTGGGCCGGATCGTAGCGGCGGAGGATCCCGGGCGCCTCCTCGGCCCAGTGGACGCGCACCTGGATGCCGCGGGTCCGGAACGCCTCCACCAGCCCGGCGTAGAGCTGATCCCGCACCTCCTGGCCCGGGGCAGACTGCGGCCACAGGGCTTCGGCGGCCTCCTCCAGTTCCGGGAAGTGGTTCATCCGGCGCTGGATGAAGTCCCCGGCGGCTTCGGACGGCAGCGGCGTGGCCCCCGGCGGGAACCCCTGGCCGTCGCTGAGCTGGTCGGTAAGGGTCTCCATGCGCCGGCGCGCCTCCCGGTAGGACTGGTAGAGCAGGAACACCGCCCGGGCCAGGGCCGGACCGTTCTGGGCCAGGTCCCGCACCTCCGCGGCCGGCAGGTCCAGGGCCTCGAACAGGGGGTCCCCGAACGCCTCCAGCAGGTCGTCGGCCATCCGCAGCTCCGCGTCCGGGGCGAAGGCCTTCAGATCCACCCGGAAGCAGTTGGCCAGGTGGATCAGCAGGCTGGCCGTCAGCGGCCGCTTGTTGGCCTCGATCAGGTTCAGGTAGCTGGGGCTGATGGCCAGCCGCTCGGCGAACTGCACCTGGGTCAGCCCCTCCTGGCGCCGCAGGGCCCGCACCTTGGCCCCCAGCCGGGGCAATGTCCTGGACATGGCGGGCTCGCCCATGGGCACCGTCCTTTACAGATATTACAGACAATCCGGATTCAAGTTGCTGTTTTTGACTGGTCGACCCGCTAAATATCAAGGTGTTCTTGCGGTTTACCGAGTTTAGGTCAAGTTGTGAATGAGATCAATTCTCGGAGTCGATCATGTCGATGCCTTTGTCCGCCAGCGCCGTGCCCGCCCCCAGGGCGAGCCGTCCCCTGCCCGCCCCGGAACCCGCCATCCTCACCCGCGAGGCCCTGGCCTTCGTCAAGAGCCTCACCCTGTGCTTCCGTGCCGGCCTGAAGACCCTGCTCGCCGAGCGGGACCAAGCCCAGGCCGGCTTCGATCGGGGCGAACGCCCCGGCTTCCTGCCGGAAACCGAGCGCGTCCGCGCCGCCGACTGGGCCCTGGCCCCGCTGCCGGTGGCCCTCATGGACCGCCGAGTGGAACTCCTGGCGGAACCCGGGGGCCTGGCCGAGGCCCGCCGCAGCGGGGCCCGGGGCTGCATCGCCGACTTCCAGGACCGGCTCGCCCCGACCCTGGACAACCTGCTGTGCGGACAGCAGGCCCTGTACCGCGCCAGCCGCGAGGAGCGCCACCCGGGCGCGACGCCGGCGCCACTGCTGGTCCGGCCCCGCGGCCTGCACCTGCCGGAACCGCACCTGGAGGTGGAGGGCGAGCCGGTCCCGGCCGCGCTGTTCGACATCGGCCTGTTCTTGTTCCACAACGCCCGGGCCCTGCTGGCCCGGGGCGCGACGCCGCACCTGTGCCTGCCCCTGCTGGAGCATCACCGGGAGGCGCGCTGGTGGAACCGGGTGCTGGAGGCGGTGGAGAACGATCTGGGCCTGCCGGCCTGCAGCGTGCGCACCACCCTGGGCATCGACACCCTGCCGGCGGTGTTCCAGATGGATGAATGCCTCCACGAGCACCGGCACCGCGCCGTCGCGCTGCACCTGGGACCGAACGCCTGCCTGACCAGCTTCATCCGGACCTTCCGCACCGACCCCGCGGCGGTGACCGGCGACCCGGGCGCCCTGTCCCTGGACCAGCCCTGCCTGCGGGCCTGGACCCAGCTGCTGGCGCGCACCTGCCACCGCCGGGGCGCGGCCGCCCTGGGCGGGCTGTGCGCCGGCCTCTCCGTGCTGGACGCCCAGACCGGCGGCCTGCGGCCAGTTCGGTCGCTGGATGGCGGTCTGCGCCACAGCCTTGAGCAGGAGGCCCGGATCGGCTGCGATGGCACCTGGGTGGCCGATCCGGCGCTGGTGCCGATGGCCCTGGCGGCCTTCGACGCGCACATGCCCGGTCTCAACCAGCTGCACCGGATCCCCGACCCGCCCGAACGCCGGGACCTCCTGGCCGTGCCGGCCGGGGTCCGCACCGGACGCGGCCTGCGCCAGGACCTGCGGGTGGGCATCCACTTCCTGGAAGGCTGGCTGAATGGCGAGGGCTGCGTGGCCCTGGACGGGCTGCTGGAGGACGCGGCCAGCGCGGAGCTGGCCCGCATGCAGCTGTGGCAATGGGTGAACCACGGGGTGGACATCCCCGGCGCCGGCCGCATGGACCGGCCCCTGTTCCACTGCCATGTGCAGGACGCGCTGTACCAGATCCAGGCGGAGGTGGGCGAGGAGGCGTTCGCCGAAGGCCGCTTCCTGGAGGCCGCCGACCTGCTGGAAACCCAGATCCTGGAATGGACCCCGCCAGCCTTCCTGCTGCCCTCCGCCTGCGATCTGCTGGCCGGGCCCCTGGCCCAGGTGCGCTGAGATGCGCCATGTGCCTGAATCCCGCTGGGTCGGTGTGCAGCGGCCCTATTCCGACGAGCAGGTGCAGCGCCTGCGCGGTTCCGTGCCCATCGCCCACAGCCTGGCCGAGCGCGGCGCGCGCCGGCTGTGGGAGCTGCTCCAGGCCGGTCCCTACCTGCCGGCCCTGGGCGCCCTGACCGGCGGCCAGGCCGTGCAGATGGCCCGGGCCGGACTGCGGGCCATCTACTGCTTGGGCTGGCAGGTGGCGGCCGACGCCAACCTGGCCGGGGCGACCTATCCGGACCAGAGTAGGCCTCCCGGATGAGCTAGAATGGACCCGGGCCGTGGCGTCCTTGTCGGGCCCCCTGCTTCCGGGAGATCACGTGGCGCACTTCAAGGTCATCATCGTCGGCACCGGCCCCGCGGGTTATACGGCGGCCATCTATGCCTCGCGGGCCAACCTGGCCCCGCTGGTGCTGGAGGGGACGCAGCCCGGGGGCCAGCTGACCATCACCACCGAGGTGGAGAACTTCCCGGGCTTCCGGGAAGGGATCCAGGGGCCGGCGCTCATGGACGAGATGCGGGCCCAGGCCGAGCGGTTCGGCACCGAGATCCGGGCGGAGACCGTGGTCAAGGCGGACCTGTCGCGCCGCCCCCTGGCGCTGGTCACCGACCAGGGCGAATACACCTGCGACGCCCTCATCATCGCCACGGGCGCCAGCGCCAAGTGGATGGGGATCCAGAAGGACGAAGCGCTGAGCCGCACCGGCGGCGGCGTGTCCGCCTGCGCCACCTGCGACGGGTTCTTCTTCCGGGGCAAGGAGATCGCCGTGGTGGGCGGCGGCGACACCGCGCTCGAAGAGGCCATCTTCCTCACCAAGTTCGCTTCCAAGGTCACCCTGGTGCACCGCCGGGACAAGCTCCGGGCCTCCAAGGCCATGCAGGAGCGGGCCATGAAGAACGAGAAGATCGTCTTCCACTGGAACGCGGTGGTGACCGATCTGCCCACCCAGCCACAGGCGCTGCCCACCGGTGAGACCGTCCAGAAGATCCGGGCCCTGAAGCTGCGCGACACGGTCACTGGGGCCGAATCGGAGCTGCCGGTGGAGGGCCTGTTCGTGGCCATCGGCCACGAACCCAACACCCAGCTGTTCCAGGGGCAGCTGCCCATGGACGAGGCCGGCTACCTGCAGGTGGAGCCCGGCTCCACCTGCACCCCCCAGCCGGGGGTGTTCGCCTGCGGCGACGTGCAGGACCACCGCTACCGGCAGGCCATCACCGCCGCCGGATCCGGCTGCATGGCCGCCATCGATGCGGAGCGCTGGCTGGCCGAGCAGGGGCTGGCGGACTAGGTGCTGTCGGCAAATCCGGCTGAGCCAATGATCAGGCTTTCTTGATCCTGCTTTTTCCTGGATACCGGCGTTCATCCCCGTTCAAACTCAGCCCCGGCTTGCCGTCACGCAGGGTTCTGGAGGCCAGTCCATCCGACTCCCGACCAAGGCCCCATGGGGTTCGACTCCCAAGACGCCCAGGCCTGGCGGAGGTGGAACCGTGCGCCCGCGGTGTGCGGGCCTCCCGCTTCCCTGGGGTCGCCGGTCCATGGCGGTAAAATTCCTTCCGGCGGGAACGGAAAGGCGATAGATTTCAGCCACGCTCCATGTCCAGCGCCCGCCGCGCCCCCCGCCAGCCCGGGACAGGGCCCTGGTTCGTCGCCGTTCCTTCCAAGCCGCCCATGAACCTGCTCGTCATTTCCCAGCACGCCATGCTCCTCGAACGGCTGCGTACGGCCTTCGCGGGGGCCGGGCACAGCGTGGAGGCGGTGCCCGACCACCTGCACGCGCTGGCCAGCGAGGCCTGGACCGGCGCTCAGCTGATGCTGGTGGACGCGGCGGGCACGCCCATGGACGGCTTCCGGCTCTGCCACCTGCTGCGGGCGGAATCCCGAAGCCTGTTCCGGAGCCTGCCCATCTTCCTGATCCTGGACCATCCGCCCACGCCGGCCGACCAGGCCCGGCTGGCGGAGGTGGATGGCGACGGCCTGCTGGAGGCGGACGCCTCGCTCCAGACCCTGCTGGCCGTGCTGGGGCCGCTCGTGGCCGGGGCCAACCCGCGCGGCCGGGCGGAGCGGACCCGGCTCCTGGCCCTGGGGCTCGCCGCCGCGCAGATGCGGCAGATCGCCGCCGTGACCGACACCCTGGGGTTCGAACTGACTGCCGGCACCCTGAAGTTGGCCCGGCAGCTGAACCCGCCCATCGTGTTCGTGGGCCTGGGCCCCTCCCCCCAGGCGGTGCAGACGGTCCCGGCGCCCGGGCCCCCCGGGGCCGTGCAGACGGCCCAGAACGCCCTGCATACCCTGGCCGGCCTGCCCCGGCCCTGCTATCCGATCCTGGTGGGGCCGATGCTGGAGGCGGAAGGCCAGGGCCGCCTGCTGGCCCAGGGGGCCATGGACTGGCTGGTGCCGCCCCTTTCCATGCCGATCCTGCACCTGGTCTGCCGCAGGGCCCAGGCCTGGATCCACGCCATGCGGATCCAGCGCGAATGCCAGCACCAGATCCAGGATCTGGTGGCGCAGCGCCGGGTGCTGGAGCAGGAGGCCAGCGCCCTGCGCAGCGAGGTGGTCACCGATTCCCTCACCGAACTGCTCAACCGCAAGGCGTTCAACCAGCACCTGGAGCATGCCAGCAACCAATGGGACCGCCACAAGCGCGCCTTCGTGCTGATCCTGGGCGATCTGGACTACTTCAAGCTCATCAACGACCGGTTCGGCCACATGGTGGGGGACAAGGTGCTCAAGGCGGTGGCCCAGCGCATCACCGCCTCCCTGCGCCGGTCGGACCTGGCCTTCCGCATCGGCGGTGAGGAGTTCGCCATCCTGCTGACCGAGTCCAGTCTCCGGGCCGGAGCCGAGGTGGCCGAAAAGATCCGCCGCACTATCGACCAGCAGCCCGTGACCCTGGAATCGGGACAGAACGTCTTCCCCACCATGAGCTTCGGGGTCGGCGCCGCGGACTCGGACGACAGCGCGGCCCTGTTCGCCCGGGTGGACCAGGCCCTGTACGTGGCCAAGCGCAAGGGCCGCAACCGGGTCGAAGTGCTGACCGGAGATGACTGAAAATGGATGTGTTACTAATCATTGTTCTGACCCAGGGAGCCTGACCATGGACGTGCTGCGGATGGCCGCCTTCACCGATGGCGATACGGGCGGCAACCCGGCGGGGGTGCTCATTGCCGGTGCCCACCCGGAGGAGGCGCAGATGCGCCGGATCGCCGCCGAGGTGGGCTATTCGGAAACCGCCTTCGCGGCTCCGGATGCGTCCGGGTGGCGGGTCCGCTACTTTTCGCCGGAATCCGAGGTGCCGTTCTGCGGCCACGCCACCCTCGCCCTGGGCGCGGCCCTGGCCCTGGCGCACGGCGACGGCGTGTTCGCCCTGCAGCTCAACGACGCGGCCATCACGGTCGAAGGGCGCCGGGACGGCACCCGGTTGGCCGCCGCCCTGCAGTCCCCGCCCACCCGCAGCCGGCCGGCGGATCCGCGGCTGGTCCGGGAGGCCCTGGCCCTGCTGGGCTACACCGCCGACGATCTGGACCCCCGGATTCCGCCGGCCCTGGCCCACGGCGGGGCGGACCACCTGGTGCTGGCGCTCCGGACCCGGGCCCTGCTGGCCGCCATGGCCTACGACCTGGCCGCCGGTCGGACGCTCATGCGGCAGGCCGGACTGGTGACCTTCCACCTGGCTTACGCCGAAACGCCCACCCTGTTCCACACCCGCGATCCGTTCGCCTCGGGCGGAGTCTACGAGGATCCGGCCACCGGGGCCGCCACCGCCGCGTTCGCCGGCTACCTGCGGGATCTCCAGTGGCCCCATGGCGGCGCCATCGAGCTGATCCAGGGCGAGGACATGGGCATGCGCTCCCGGCTCCGGGCCGAGATCCCGCCCACCCCGGGCCAGTCCATCCGGGTTTCGGGGACCGCGCGCATCCTGGCGTAGGCTGATCCCGGATCGGAGCGACTTCGTCAGGGGGTGACCGTTAACGTGGCAACGCACCGGGAGAAGTCTCCTGTCCTTCAAAAGGCTGTTTTCCGGTGCCGGTGGACCTTTGGGAACTTCCATCCCGGTGCTCCCATGTCTATCGGAGAAGTCAGTCCAGGAACAGGGAGGCGATCCGCATGGTCGTGGTCGAGGGCATCGTGGTTGTGATCTCAATAGCTGTCACATTTGCTAATCTCGTATGGGTCATTTTTTATGGGAAATAACGGCAACGGCCGGTCGCCGCACCCCTCGATCACGTGGCAGGGGGGACCATGAGGAAACTGAAAAGCCTGCTTAAGAATATGGCAAGGGTAGCCCGAAGTGCTCATCGCCAAGGTGGATGAGCGAGTGGTGGGCTGGATCGCGTTCGGCCCGTGCCGAGGTGGAGACGCAACTCAAGGTAGCCGTTCCGCGACGCGGGTCCCCAACGCGGCCGGATCAGGATCGGTTCCAGGGCATGCGCGCGAGCAGCAGGCCCATGCCACAGGTATCCGTGATCCCTGCGAATACCAGGCCAGCGCCAACGCAAGCGGGCAGAAGCAGGATGCCGGGTCGGAGGAAAAACCCGAGCGCCGTGCCAAGCAGGACCAGAGCGCCAGCGGCGATGCGCACCTGGCGTTCGATGGAGAGGGTCTTGGCTCCCCGGATGACCGGGAGGCCGGCTTGCAGACACGCCAAGGTTCCCCCGGCCACGTTGACCACGTGGTCCAGGCCGGCGGTGCGCAGCGTGGCGCAGGCCTGGCGGCCGCGGCCGCCGGATTGGCAGATGATGTAGAGCGGCTCTTGCGGTGACAGCCGCTCCTGCGCCACCCGCTTCGGGTCCAGCTGGTTCAAAGGCAGATTTCGCGCGCCCACCAGATGCACCTCCCGGAATTCTGCCGGGGTGCGCACGTCGACCAGGTCCAGGACCCTGCCGGCGCCCAGGAGCCCGCCCAGTTCAGTCGCAGAAATGCCGGTTTCGATCAGGTCCATAACCAACTCCAGATCATCCTCGCCGAGCGCGCCCCGCTTTGGCAACGGGTAAAGGGTGAATCGTTGTCCGCCCTTCACCCGGGGGTTCCACGCGCCCTAAGAACACCGGCTGCCATGGGCCGGCTGAAATTGCAGCGGCTGGCCCTGATCCAGCTTCTGTTGGACTCAGGCGGACCAGAGGCGATGCCATGCCTCGACCAGGTCAACGAAGAAAATGCGGGTGAAGTCACCGTGCTCCCGTCGATCCCGTTCGCGCCGGTCCCGGTGGACCTGCTTCCCCGTGCTTGGAATGTAGGTATATATAAAGCGCCGATCTGACATTCCTGCCCCCTGGAGGTGACGGCCCCATGAAACAAGCAACCCTTGTGCCGTATGGCAAGTTGTTTTGTTTCTATGAAATAGCCCAAGGCCCACCTCCCGACCGCGCCGTCCCATCCATCAGAGCGAATGAGGGGGGCTTCCAAGGTGGAAGGCGGGCCTGGTTGTTCAGAACACCGACTGGGTGAACAGGTCCCCCAGGGTGCGCAGGGTGATCACCAGGTCCAGGCGGTCTTCCTTGCTGAGCGAATTGGAGGCCAGGATGGCCACGTGGGAAAAGCGCAGGGACTCGGATACGCAGGGCTGGACGTAGGCGATGGCCACCTGGCTGGTACTGAACCCCTTCTGGGTGATGTCGTAGTTGGCCGAGAACTCCAGGCGCACCTGGTCGCTCCACAACCGCTGGAGGCCGCCCACCTGGACGCCCCGCTGCCTGACCAGCAGCCGGTCGATTCCGGCGGAAAAGACGGCCAGGTTGAACCGGGTGCCGTCCCCGGCCTGGTAGTCGGCGGACAGGGAATTGTCCGCGGTGCTGTCGGCCACGTCGGTGCTGTTGCGGAAACTGATGCGCAGCTTGTCGTTGGGCTCCACGTCGATATCGTTGTCCAGGGAGCCCCAGCCCTTCTGGTAGCGGCCGTCGGCCAGGAGGATGGTCGAGAAGTAGTATTTGGTGGCGATCCTCCAGCGCACCAGGTCCAGGTACGGCACCGCGATCCCCTGCCGGCCCAGGAAGTGCTGCTTGACCCCCAGTTCCAGGCTCTGTTCGCCGGCGGCGCCCCCGGCCACCCCGGGGGTGGAATCCACCCCGTCGAAGTGGGGCAGATAGCCTTCACTGGCGGGACGGCTGGTCTCGGTGACCGCGAAATACGGATCCAGGGTGTGCTTGATCTCGCCGGCATAGCCGAACGCGTGGACGTTCTGGAATTCCCGGCCGATGGGCGGGGCCGAGAACTGCATCCGGGCGGAGGCCAGCCAGCGGTCCGCGGCCGGTCCCGTGACCAGGAAGGGCAGTTCGGCGCTGCTGGGGGTCACGGACCCGGAACTGACGTTGTCGGTGGAAAAGAAGGGGGTGCCCAGCGTGGCGGAATAGTGGGTGTAGCGGCCGCCCACCTGCAGATCGGTGCGCAACGGGCCCCACTGCCCCACCCTCCCGGCCAGCCGGACAAAGGCGTCCTCCCGCTCCCAGTCGTAGCTCGAGGCCATGGGCACGGTGGTGGGCACCGACCCCAGGTCCAGGTTGTAGCCCAGGTAGCCCGCCCGGACTCCGCCGTCCACGTAGAACGAGCCGGCGGGCACAGGATAGACCGTGGCCTGCAGGGTCGGCAGGTTCTGGCGCTGCATGGAGGTGGGAAAGCTGCTGGAATAGAAGGGATCCGTGGGCTGGAAATAGGTCTTCTGCTGGGCGGCGTTGATGTTGAGGTTGCCCCAGGCGAAGTTCTTGCCCAGATAGGTGGCGCTGTCGTAGCTATTGGTCCCCAGCCGGGCCAGGTTGTTGCCGTAGTCCGAATCCAGCAGGGTGTCCGAGGCCCGGTTGATGTCGGCGGTGAACTGCCAGCCGTCTTCCCGCTGCCACAGCTCCTTGACGTTGAACCGGTAGCGGTGCTGGTCGTCGGTGTGCTGGTTGATGTACTCCGCGGACACCTCCCCCTTGTGGGTGGGCTCCGGGTTCCAGCGCAGATCGCCCGCCCACAGGACCCCCTCCCTGGAGAACAGTTCGGGGGTGAGGGTGGCGTCGGCCCGGTCGCCGAGCACCTGGTAGTAGGGCACCGCCAGGGAGGCCCCGTTGGAGCCGGAGAACCCCATGCTGATGGGCAGGATGCCCGAGGCCCGCTCGGCCTTGGCCGGATAGATCACGTAGGGCAGGAAGTACCAGGTGGGCAGGTTGAACACCCAGATCCACAGGTTGTGCAGCCGGGCGTAGTGATCCAGGTCCACCGTCATCTTGGAGACCTGGGCCTTCCAGCCCGGTTTCTCCTCTGGGCACGGGCTCAGTTCCACCTGATCGAACTCCCAGTGCTGCAAGGTGTTGAACTCGACCTTGGCGCTGTTGAGCACCCAGTTGGGTGGCAGTTCCAGTTCCAGGCCGTAGGCTTCGCCCACGCGCTTGTTCCAGTCCATGCGCAGGCGGCCGCAGCGCAGCCGCAGCCCCGGCCCTTCCAGGCGGATGTGCCCCTCCGCCTGGAGCTCCCCGGTGACCTGGTTGTACTCGATGTGGTCCGCCAGCAGGAGCAGGTCCTTGCTTTCCACCGCCCCGTCCTCGAGGGTCCAGCCGGACAGGCTTTGCCCGACATTGCGGCCCCGGATGCGCAGGGGTTCGCTGGCGCCGGGTTCCGGATCCAGCGGCATGGGCCGCAGGGGCAGCAGCGACCCCAGCTCGGGGGCCGGGGGCACGGATTCGGTGGGCGGAATGGCCGGCAGGCCCTGGCCCTGGAGCACCCATGGCAGGGCTCCCAGGGCCAGGGCCCGACTGGCTCTCAGCCAGCCGCGGAGCGCAAGGGATGGCTGGGAGCCCATGGTGTCCGGGCCGGACTATTTCTTGCGGGACTTGACGACGGGGGCGGCGGCGCCGGCTTCCGCCGAGACAGGCTTGGCCGCCCTGGGGCGGGGGCTGCGCTTGGCCGGAGCCGGCGCGACGTCCGCCACCAACCCTGCCGCCGGCGCGTCGGCCTTGGGCTTGGCCTTGCCGCGGCCGCGCTTGACGGGCGCAGGGGTTTCCGAAGCTTCCTGGGCTTCCACCGCGGCCGGGATCCTGCCACCGGCCATGAGCCGGGGCCGGGGGGAGGGGGTGAGCAGATCCGCCACCAGGTCAGCCGTCAGCAGGATCGGCGCAGGCTCCTCGTCCTCCAGGACCACGGCCACCCGGGGGGTCGGGACCGGCAGGGCGGCGATCGGCGCGGGCCGGACCGGCGCCGTGGCGATCGGGACGACCGGAACCGGCTGGACGGCCGGGATGGTCGGGATGGCCGGCAGCTCGATCGTAGCGGCTGCGGCGTTCCGGGCCCCTTCGGGCCGCTTGCGGCCGCGGCGGCCGCGGCCGCCGGCGGACTTCTCCGGAGCCTCTTCCGGCACCACCGCGTCGCCGTTCTCGTCCAGCGGCTTGGCGCTTTCGAACAGGGCGCGCAGGCGCTCCCGTTCGTCCAGCGCGGCCCGCTGGGCATCCCGCCGGTCGTACTTGATTTCCGCTTCGGTCAGTTCGCGCTGGGGCACGGGCTGGGGCTTGCGGACCCCCTCCTCGCCCAGGGCCTTTTCGAAGGAGATGGGCGAATCGCCGCTCAGCACCACGGTCTCGTCCTCGGGCTCCACGTGCTTGTCCCGGGACGGGCGGGCGGCGGTGGCGGCCTTTTCGCCCTCCACCTCTTCGGCGCGCTCGATCTCGGCCGCCATCTCGCCGAACGGGATTTCCGGATCGGCCAGGATGACGATGTGGGACTCGTAGACGTCTTCCAGGACGGTCAGGTCCTGGCGCTTCTGGTTGAGCACCGCCATGGCGATGGCGGGCATGAGCTTGACCCGGATCTCACTGATGGCTTCCCGGCTCAGGATAGCCTTGATCCGGCGCATGACGCTGAGCACCAGGGCCTCCAGGCTCTTGACCTTGCCGGTGCCCTGGCAGGTGGGGCAGGCCTCGTGGGTGACATGCTGGAGCGAGGGCCGCAGCCGCTGCCGGGTCATGACCAGCACCCCGAAGCGGTTGATCTTGCCCACTTCCATCCGCGCCTTGTCCTCCTTGAGGCAGTCCACCAGCTTTTCCATGACCGAGCGGTTGTTGCCTTCCCGCTTCATGTCGATGAAGTCGATCACCACCAGACCCGCCAGATCGCGCAGGCGGAGCTGCCGAGCAGCCTCCTCGGCGGCTTCCATGTTGGTCTTGAACGCCATGTCCTCGACATTGTCGCCCGTGGTCTTGCCGGAGTTCACATCGATGGCCACCAGGGCCTCGGTCTGGTCGATGGCCAGCGCGCCGCCGGAGGGCAGCAGCACCTTGCGCCCGTAGATCCGGTCGATCTGCTCCTCGGTCTGGAACTTGGAGAACAGGGGCTTCTTGCCGATGTAGTGCTTGAGCACGTTCTCGAACTGCGGCATGGTGCGCTGGAAGAAGCCCTGGGCCGCGTGGTAGGTGTCCAGGTCGTCGATGTGCACTTCCTCGATGTCCGAGGTGAACGCGTCCCGCAGGGTCCGGGTGACCACGTCGTCCTCCTGCCAGACCAGGCCCTGGCCGGAACGCTTCTTGTAGCGGGCCTGGACCTCCTTGTAGGTGTCCAGCAGGTAGTCCAGGTCGCGCTGGAAGTCCTCCTTGGTCACCCCCAGCGAGGCGGTGCGGACGATCACCCCGAAGTTGCGCGGGATCTCCAGCTCGTCGATGAGCTTCTTGAAGTGCTCGCGCTCCTCCCGGGACTCGATCTTGCGGCTGATGCCGTTGATGGGGTTGCCCGGGGTGAGCACCAGGTAGCGACCGGGCAGGGAGATCTGGGCGGTCATCATGGCGCCCTTGTTTCCCAGCTCCTCGCGCACCGCCTGGACCATGATCTCCTGGTCCCGGTTCAGCAGGTCCTGGATCCGGCCCCGGCGGCCATCGGCGCTCACCAGGTCCTTGGGCAGTTCGCCGATGGGCAGGAAGCCGTTCTTCTGGCTGCCGTAGTGGATGAACGCGGCCTGCAGGCTCTGGTCCACCCGCACCACTTTGGCCTTGTAGATGTTGCCCTTGATTTTTTCGTTGTGCACGAACTCGATGTCGAAGTCCGAAAGCACGCCGTCCAGGAGCGTCGCCACACGGATTTCTTCCGAATCCGTGGCATTGATGAGCATGGTTTTCTTAGCCAAACGAGATCTCCTTGAACAGAAGTCTTCCCGCGCCTGAGCCGGGCCGACGTTCCAGATATTGGGATGAGAGGGATGATTTTGGGATGGGATTTCGATCAATGGGATTGGGGGCGGAAGCGTCCGGGTTGGTCAGGCACGGCCCGGAGGCTACCAATGCACCAGATGGACGCGGAGATCCGGTCGGCCCTGGTCACGGCCATTGTCCCAGGCCACGACGGTTCCGGCAAGAGGACATCACTAAATAGCGACACGGGTTGGAAGCCGCAAGTTACACGGTTGTCACAGGCCCGGCCAGCGGCGGTCACAGCTGGCCCGCAGCATAAGGCTCATCGAAGGAGGCACCATGACACCCCGTTCCATCGCCCGCACGGCCCTGTTCGCGCTCTTGCTGGCACCGGCCGCGTTCGCCCAGATCACGAGCCTTTCCGGAGCAGGTGGCACCTTCATCTATCCCCTGGCCTCCAAGTGGTTCAATGAATACAACAAGGTCCACCCGCAGATCCAGATCAACTACCAGTCCATCGGTTCCGGCGGCGGCATCCGGCAGTTCTCGGTGGAGCAGACCGTGGACTTCGGCGAGACCGACGGGCCCATGAGCGACCAGCAGCTCCGGGAGTCCAAGGTCCAGCCGGTGTATCACTTCCCCATGGCCCTCGGAGGCGTGGTGCCGGTCTACAACCTGCCCGGCGTCCAGCTGCGCTTTTCCGGCCCGACCCTGGCCGGCATCTTCCTGGGCGAGATCGCCATGTGGGACGACGCCGCCATCGTCAAGGACAATCCGGGCGTGAAGCTGCCCGCCCAGCCCATCACCGTGGTCCACCGGGCCGACGGCTCCGGCACCACCTACACCTGGGTGGACTTCCTGTCCAAGGTCTCCGCCGAATGGCAGAAGAAGGTCGGCGTGGGCACTTCGGTCACCTGGCCGGTGGGCCTGGGCGGCAAGGGCAACGAGGGGGTGTCGGGCATGGTCAAGCAGACCCCCGGCTCCATCGGCTATGTGGAGCTGATCTACGCGCTGCAGACCAAGCTCGAGCACGCGCCGGTGCAGAACGCCACCGGGGAGTTCCTGAACGCCAGCCTGGCCTCGGTCTCCGCCGCCGCCGCCACCGCCCGGATCCCCGCCGACTACCGGGTGTCCATCACCAACGCGCCGGGCAAGGGCGCCTACCCCATCTCCACCTTCACCTGGGTGCTGGCCACTCCGTCCATGAAGGATGCGGCCAAGAAAAAGGCCCTGCACGACTTCCTGATCTGGGCCGTCACCAAGGGCCAGGACTACTCCGAGGGCCTGGGCTACGCGCCGCTGCCCAAGTCGGTGGTGCAGATGGAGCTCAAGGACATTGCCAAGATGAAGTAGGCTTGCTCCCTGCTTGAACCGGAGGGCCGTGCCTTGCGGCCCTCCTTCCACGAAGAGATCCCCATGGACGTGTCCAGCACCGAAACCCCAGACCATCCCGTGGCCGGGCTGGCCCCGCATTCCGGCTCCGCGCAACGGCCCCGGCCCGGGTCGGCGCCGCTGCCGTCGCCCCGGGCGCCCCTTGGCGGGCCGGTTCGCCCTTCAGGTCCGACCGACGAACAACCTGGCACGGCCGAAGCCCTGCCCGCCCTGCCCATGATCGCGCCGGAGCCCGAACCCGACCCCGACGCCCTGCCCGAGGACCGCTACCACCGGAGCACCGGTCGGGTGGCCGACCAGCTGTTCCGGCTGGGCACCGGCACCTGCGCGGCCATGGTCGCCGCGCTGATCCTGGTGGTGATCCTGTTCATGGTCAAGGGCTCGATCCCGGCCTTCAAGGACCACGGTCTGGGCGCCATCCTGTCCCCGGCCTGGGACCCCACCAACCAGAAATACGGCGCGCTGACCTTCCTGTTCGGCACCGCCTACACCAGCCTGATCGGCATGGCCATCGCCCTCCCGCTGGGGGTGCTCACCGCCGTGGCGCTGGTGGAGATCCTGCCCAAGGGCCCGGCCAAGGCCATATCCCTGGCGGTGGAGCTGCTGGCGGCCATCCCATCGGTGCTGCTGGGCCTGTGGGGCATCTTCGAGCTGGTGCCCCTGGTGCGGCGGTTCGAGATTTCCATCTACAAGTCCCCGTTCGGCCTGCGCAGGCTGCCCATCTTCGGCGGGGCGCCGCTGGGCGTGGGTTTCCTGGCCGCTGGCCTGCTGTTGGCGATCATGGCCCTGCCCTTCATCCTGTCGGTCACCCGCGAGGTGCTGCTGCAGGTGCCCCGGTCCCAGCGGGAGGCCGCCTACGCCCTGGGCGCCACCCGCTGGCAGGCGATCCGCCGGTTCATCCTGCCCTATAGCTGGAAGGGCATCTTCGGCGCGGGCCTGCTGGGCCTGGCCCGGGTGCTGGGCGAGACCATGGCGGTGACGATGGTCATCGGCAACACGCCGCAGATCAAGGCCTCGCTGTTCGCCTCGGGCTACACCCTGGCCTCGGTGATCGCCAACGAGTTCACCGAAGCGCCCTCGGATCTGGCCATCAGCGCCCTCATCAGCCTGGGACTGATTCTGCTGCTGCTGTCGGTCACCCTCAACGCCGCGGCCCGGATCATGCTCTTCTACCTGAACCGCAGCCAGGGCGTGCCCCAGGGGGCCAAATGAACCGTTCCCACCAGTGGCGCAAGATCCAGGGCCGCAGCATGGAGGCGGTCTGCCTGCTCGCAGCGGTCCTGGCGGTGATCCCCCTGTTCGCCTTCCTCTGGCACCTGGTGGCCATGGGCGCCGGCGCCTTCAGCATGGCCCTGTTCACCAAGCTGCCCCTGCCCCCCGGGGAACTGGGCGGCGGCCTGCGCAACGCCATCTTCGGCTCGCTGCTGGTGGTGGGCACCGCCACGGTGGTGGGCATCCCCATCGGCATCGGCGCGGCGGTGTTCATGACCGAGTTCGCCCGGCCCGCCACCACCAGCCTGCTGCGCTTCGCCTGCGACGTGCTGTCCGGCGTGCCCTCCATCGTCATGGGCCTGCTGGCCTACCAGGTGGTGGTGCGGCCCATGCACCACTTCTCGGCCATCTCCGGATCGGTGGCCCTGGCCTTCATCATGCTGCCGGTGGTGGTCATCACCACCCAGGAGATGCTGCGCCTGGTGCCGCACAGCCTGCGCGAGGCCGGCCACGCCCTGGGCATCCCGGCCTGGCGCATCGCCTCCTCCATCTCGCTCCGCGCCGCGGCTCCGGGCATCCTCACCGGGGCGATCCTGTCCATGTCCCGCATCGCCGGCGAGACCGCCCCCATGCTGTTCACCTCGTTCGGCAACCCGTTCATGAGCACGGATCCGCGGGCACCCATCGCCACCCTGCCGCACACCATCTTCACCTACGCCATCAGCCCCTACGACGACTGGCACCGCCTGGCCTGGGGCGGCGCCCTCATCCTGGTCCTGGGCATCCTCGGGGCCACCCTGCTGAGCCGCTGCATCCTCTGGTGGCACCAGCGCAGTCTCCACAGCTAACGGGATCTGCTTATGCTTGCATGTCAAGACCTCAAGATCGAGTTCGACCGGAAACCGGTGCTCAAGGGCGTGACCCTGACGTTCCCGCCCCGGCGGATCTCCGCCATCATCGGCCCCTCGGGCTGCGGCAAGTCCACCCTGCTGCGCGCCTTCAACCGCATGCACGATCTCACCCCCGGCGCCCAGGTGACCGGCTCGGTGACCCTCAACGGCCACGAGATCTACCGCGGCAGCGAGGATCCGGTGCTGATCCGGCGCCGCATCGGCATGGTGTTCCAGAAGGCCAACCCCTTTCCCACCCTGTCCATCTATGAGAACACCATCTCGGGGCTGCGCCTGTCCGGGGTGCGCAACCGCGCCGTGCTGCAGGAGGCCGCCGAGAAGGCCCTGGTGGACGCCGCCCTGTGGGACGAGGTCAAGGACCGGCTCAAGAGCAACCCCATGTCCCTGTCCGGCGGCCAGCAGCAGCGGCTGTGCATCGCCCGCGCCCTGGCGGTGGACCCCGAGGTGCTGCTCATGGACGAGCCCTGCTCGGCCCTGGATCCCATCGCCACCTCCAAGATCGAGGAGCTGATGTTCCGCCTGCGCGAACGGCTCATCGTGGTGATCGTCACCCACAACATGCAGCAGGCGGCCCGTGCCAGCGACCGCACCGCCTTCCTGTGGATGGGCGAGCTGGTGGAGGAGGGCGAGACCGAGGCCATCTTCACCTCGCCCAAGAAAGCCATGACCGAAGACTACATCACCGGGAGGTTCGGTTGATGCCCGGGCGCCGTTCCGCTCCGCGTCCAGCCCACCACCGCCTTCCAGGGAGACACGCCAGATGATGCGCCATTTCGACAACGAGCTGCGGGATCTCAAATCCAGCCTGCTGGCCATGGCCGGCCAGGTGGAGGAGATGATCATCCTCACCCAGGAGACCCTCCTGGAGCGGTCGAACCCCAAGGCGGAACGGATCTCCCTGCTGGACAAGCAGGTGGACGAGCACGAGCTGAAGCTGGACCAGACCTGCATCGATCTGCTGGCCCTGCGCGCGCCGTACGCCTCGGACCTGCGGCTGATCGCCTCCACCCTGAAGATCGCCCCGAGCCTGGAGCGCATCGGCGACCACTGCTGCAACATCGCCCGCCGGGCGCTGATCCTGAACCCCCAGCCGCCGGTCCTGAAGAACGATCTGCTCAAGCGCCTGGGCGCGGAGACCCACTCCATGATCCGCCGGGCGGTGGACGCCTTCGTCAACGGCGACGCCGCCCTGGCCCGGGCCGTGATCCTCGACGACGATCATGTGGATGCACTCTATGTGCAGATATACACTGAACTGCTGCGGGGGATGCTGGCCGATCCCCTGTGCATCGAAAGGTCCAGCCACCTGATCATCGTCATCAAGAACTGGGAGCGCATCGCCGACATCGCCACCAACGTGGCCGAGGAGGTGTTGTTCATCCTGGAAGGCGTCAACGTCAAGCACCGCTACCTGCAGGCCCCCCCCAAGGCCTGACCCCCGCCCCCACCCTGGAGACACGATGCCCCACCTGCTGCTTCTGGAAGACGACGCCGACATCCGCCTGGGCCTTGAACAGCACCTCAAGCGGGAAGGTTTCGCCTTGAGTTCCTTCGAGAACGGGCGGGACGCGTTGAAGTGCATCGGCCAGTCCGCCTCCAGCCAGGCGACCCGGCTGGACGTGGCGCTGCTGGACCTGACCCTGCCCGACATGGACGGCCTGGACGTGCTCCGGGCCATCCGCGCCGACAGCCACTACCGGAGCCTGCCGGTGGTGCTGGTCACCGCCCGCAACGAGGAGATCGACCGGGTGCTGGGCCTGGAACTGGGGGCCGACGACTACATCTCCAAGCCCTTCTCCACCCGGGAGCTGGTGGCGCGGATCCGGGCGATCCTGCGCCGGGCCAGCTTCATCGACCAGTCGGACAAGAGCCAGCAGCTGCGCTTCGGCGCGGTCAACCTGGACCTGGACATGCACATCGCCCGGGTGGACGCGGAGGTGCTGGACCTGACCCGGCGCGAATTCGAGCTCCTGGCCTACTTCCTCCAGAACCCCCGGCGGGTGCTGAGCCGGGAAAAGATCCTGCAGCAGGTCTGGGGCCTGGAGTACCTGGGCGAAAGCCGCACCATCGACGCCCACGTGCGCCGGGTGCGGGCCAAGCTGGGCGACGCCGCCGCCCTCATCGAGACGGTGGTGGGGGTGGGCTACCGCATGGGCAGCGTGGACGGCTAGGCGTGTGACTCAGCCAGGGGCCTGGTTCCGGACGGACTCGGGCGAAATGCAGGAACTCGGACCTTTACAGGACCAGACGCCTGGGGTCTAGAAACAACTTTTTCATCATTGGCCCCGTTCGGGCCCGGCATGGGCCGGGGTCCGGCGGGGCCCGGATGATTTAACTATAAATACCCCGATGCACCCATGAGAAGGCGCCCCGGCGGCCGCCGACCGATCGGTCTAACGCTCGACTACGTGCGCGCCCACGTTCGTCCGGAGCGGGTCCCGTCCCGGCCGTCCAGACCGGTCTTACGTATTTCATCTAGGACCGCCGGCCGGACCAAGGCACAATGGAGCTATTGGTTTGATGGGAGCATCAATGTCCTTAAATTCAATCATCGCCTGGCTCAAACCCAGGGAAATGGTTTTCTTCGATCTGCTGGAGGGATCAGTGGGCAACCTGCTCGAGGCCTCCCGGCTGTTCGAGCGGGAATTCGTTTCCAGGGAGAACTTCAGCCAGTGGGGTGATCTGCGGCACCGGATGAAGGTGCTGGAACACGCCGGCGACGAGGTGACCCACACCATCGTCGACCGCCTGAACCGCACCTTCGTGACCCCCCTGGAACGGGAGGACATCCTGGCCCTGGCCCACGCCCTGGACGACGTGGTGGACTGCCTGGACGGCGTGTGCGAGCGGCTGGTGCTGTACAAGGTGACCTCGGTGATGCCCCTGGCCGCCCAACTGGCCCACCTGGTGGTGCTGGGCAGCGAGGAGCTGGTGCCACTCATCCAGAGCCTGCGCAACATGTCCAACACCAAGGAGATCAACAGCCAGATCCAGGCCTGCATGGAGCTGGAGAACCAGGCCGACGCCGTGTTCCACCAGGCCCTGGCCGAGATCTTCACCGATCCCAAGGATCCCATCGATCTGATCAAGTGGAAGGAGATCCTCACCCTGCTGGAGGACGCCACCGACCGGATCGAGCTGGTGTCCAAGGTCGTGAGTTCCACCGTCATGCGCAACGCCTGAACGGGAGCTGACGCCCAATGATATATACCCTTTTCCTGATCGTCCTGATGGCCTGGGGCGTGGAATACATCAACGGCTTCCATGACACGGCCAACGCCATCGCCACGGTGGTGTCCACCGGCGTCATGTCCGCCCGGAACGCGATCATGATGGCGGCCTGCCTGAATTTCGGCGGCGCCCTGCTGGGGACCCATGTGGCCACCACCATCGCCAGCGGCCTGGCCGACCCTCATCTGGTGATTCCCGAGGTGATCATCGCCGCGCTCACCTCCGCCATCCTGTGGAACCTGGGCACGTGGTACTTCGGCATCCCATCCAGCACCAGCCACACGCTCATGGGCGGGCTGGCCGGTGCGGTGTTCGCCCACGCCGGCCTGGGCGCCCTGCACCTGCACAAGCTGGAGGAGATCGCCGCCTTCACCTTCATCTCGCCGGTGCTCGGGTTCGTGGTGGCCATGGTCCTGATCCTGATCATCCTCTGGATTTGCAAGAACTACGCCCAGCACAAGGTGAACGTGGCGTTCCGCAAGCTGCAGCTGATCTCCGCCAGCGCCATGGCCTTCACCCACGGCCAGAACGACGCCCAGAAGGGCATGGGGATCATCTGCCTGGCCCTCATCATCTATGGCAAGCTGCGCGTGGTCGCCGGCCACGACGTGGCCGTGCCCATGTGGGTGAAGCTGGGCTGCGCCAGCATGATGGCCCTGGGCACCGCCAGCGGCGGCTGGCGCATCATCCGCACCATGGGGCACAAGATCGTCAAGCTCCGGCCGATCCACGGGTTCGCCGCGGAGTCGGCCTCGGCCCTGGTCCTGTTCACCACCGCCCACTTCGGCATCCCGGTCTCCACCACCCATTCCATCACCGGCTCGATCATGGGCGTGGGTGCCAGCATGAACGCCTCCGCGGTGCGCTGGGGCGTGGCCGGGAACATCTTCGTGGCCTGGATCCTGACCATCCCCTGCAGCTTCCTCATCGCCGCCGGGGTCCTGAAGCTGATCCACCCGCTGTTCTGATCCAGCCGGCCCTCCGGGCCGGCTGAATGCCCCATTCCCATGCACCGACCTGGCCATGCCGGTCAGTGCATGGGGATGGGGGTGATCGGCTGGGCCGGCCGCAGTTCCAGCTGCAGGGGGACGCCCAGCTTCCAGGCATCCGCGGCGGGGGCGACCAGGGGGTCGGGATAGCCGGCGCGCTGGCGCTTCAGCGACCGGGTGCTCACGCCCTGCGCCTGGTCGCGCGCGGCCACCAGCCCGGGGTCCACCTGGCCATCGGCGGTGAAGCCCTTCATCAGCTGTCGGCTGCCTGGCGGCCGCCGGCCCCGACCCCGGCGAGGGGGCCCGACAGCAGCCCCAGCAGCAGGAAGATGGATACGGAACGGATCTGGATCGTGGGCATGCTCCCCGGTGGACCGCCACCAGGGGTTCGATGCCGGACTCCGGCCCGGCGCTCCGCGCCCCGGCCGACGACGCCGCAGGCGCCCCGCGCCGGGGCGGCTGGATCAGCGACTGTAGCGCCTGAGCATGCGCATGTTACGCCGGTATGCCGCGCCCCGGGTGAAGTTGATGGCCACCTGCTTGGGGAACCGGGTGATGGAACTGGCCAGACCGATGAAGGTCCGCACGGTCTGGGCAGCCACCCGGCCCTGACGGGCGGCGTTGTCGTAGTAGACCATCAGGGCGCTGCGCATGATGGACTTGGGCAGATTGAACAGGCCATAGGATTCCAGCACGTCGTGATTGATCCGGCGCGTCCCATCCTGTTCGGTGACGATCAGATCTTCCGGTTTGATTTCCTGCCGCATGAAAAGCTCCCGCTGGGAGTTGTATCGGATGATGGGGCGCCGAAGCTGAATCAATCCTTCTATGCCGGAGCCGATTTGGCAAGCTAACGATCAGGCAGGATGGTCCAGAAAGGTGAGTTCCGGGCTTTTTTCAGCGGTGGTGCGGCGCTGCCAGTCGTTTTCGAACAGGATTGCCGGCTGGCCGTCGGCATCCTCCACCAGTTCGCCCCAGTAGCGGCTGGGCTCGGGCCAACCGCCCTGCAGCCAGCGGGCCATCTGGAAGCTGCGCGGTTCCATGATCACCGGACAGGCGTATTCGTTCTTGAGGCGGTGCTGCAGCACTTCGAACTGCAGCCGGCCCACGGCGCCCAGGATGGGCAAGGGCGCCCCGCCCCTGGGCCAGAACACCTGGACCACGCCCTCCTCGGCGATCTGCTGCAGGCCCTTGAGGAAGCCCTTGCGCCCGCCCGGGTCGGCCAGGCGCACGGCGGAGAACTGCTCCGGGGAAAAGCGCGGCACCGCATGGAAGGCCACCGGACCGGCGGCGGACAGCACATCGCCGATGCGGAACAGGCCCGGATTGATCAGGCCGAGGATATCGCCCGGGAAGGCCTCGTCCACGATCAGTCGCTCCCGGCCGAAGAACATGTGCGGGTAGTTCAGCTTGATCGCCTTCCCGGCGCGCACGTGCAGCGCGTCCATGCCGCGCTCGAAGTGGCCCGATACGATCCGGGCGAAGGCCACCCGGTCCCGGTGGGCCTTGTTCATGTTGGCCTGGACCTTGAACACGAAGGCGGTGAACGGGGCGTCCACCCCCAGCTCGCCCTGGTCGGCCAGAGGCCGGGCGTGGGGCTCCGGGGCCATGGCGATGAATTCCTCCAGAAATTCCGCGATCCCGAAGTTGTTGACGGCGCTGCCGAAGAACATGGGCGACTGGCGCCCGGCCAGGAACGCCTCCCGGTCGAAGGGCGGCAGCACGTGGTCCATGAGGTCGATATCGTCCCGCAGCTGCTGGAGTTCCTGGGCCGATAACAGGGCCTGGATCTCCGGATCCTCCAGGGTGCCCTGCCCGGCCACCCGGGCCTTGCGCCCGGCCTTGGTCCGCTCGAACACCTGGATCTGGCCGGTGGCCCGCACGTAGACGCCCTTGAAATCCGTGCCCGAGCCGATCGGCCAGGTCATGGGCACCGCGGCCAGTCCGAACAGCTCCTCCACCTCGTCGATCAGTTCCACCGGCTCCCGGCCCGGCCGGTCCAGCTTGTTCACGAAGGTGAAGATCGGCAGGTTCCGCTCGCTCGCCACGCGGAACAGCTTCTTGGTCTGCTCCTCCACACCCTTGGCGCAGTCCAACAGCATCACCACGCTGTCGGCGGCGGTGAGGGCCCGGTAGGTGTCCTCGCTGAAGTCCTGGTGGCCCGGGGTGTCCAGCAGGTTGATCACATGGCCCAGGTAGTCGAACTGCATGGCCGCGGAGGTGACCGAAATGCCGCGCTCCTGCTCGATGGCCATCCAGTCGGACTGGGCGTGGCCGGAGCCCTCCCGGCCCTTGACCGAGCCGGCCCGGTCGATGGCGCCGGAGTACAGCAGCAGCTTTTCGGTGAGGGTGGTCTTGCCGGCGTCCGGGTGACTGATGATGGCGAAGGTGCGCCGGCGCTTGATCTCGTCCAATAGGTCCATGGGGTCCGTCACAAAAAGGGAGCGGCCCCTGCGGAGGCCGCTCGGTTTCATCTTATCGGCATTCCCGGGACGGTGGGGGGAAGGCGTGGCGGTGGCTGCGGCGCGCGGCCGTCGTGGACCTCCGTGATATGGAAGGCGCCCAGGAGGCCGAAGGCCCGCGACGGCAGCTTCCGGCCCCGGCCGAAAAGCTGGAACCCGCCCTTTTCCGCCAGCCGGAGCGAAGGCTGGTTGTCTTCCCGGACCATGTACCACAGGGTCCGCTCCGGGTCCGCCATGCGGCACAGGCTGCCCTGCAAGGCGATCAGGGCCAGGCCCATGCCGCGCCGGTCCGGACGGGTCCAGATGCCGGCCGTCTGCAGATCGCCGCGGACCATGAAGGGGAACCGGAAGTGCGCCGGCAGCAGGCACGTGCGGTGCACCAGCTGCGTGCCCTCGTAGATCAGCGCCATGCCGTAGTCCGGGGTCGCGTAGACATTCAGCCGGTGCCACAGGCCCCAGAGCAGGAAGGGCCTGGCCGGGAAGCCCCAGGGCCGCAGCCGGAAACCCGGGCGCCAGAAGACCAGCCTGAAGCCCGGCGGCAGCACGGCGCTGACCGGATCAGGTCTGGAGGTTCGCTTGAGGAACAGGTAGTCCATGGGGTGCTTCCTCAGGGCCGCAGCCGGAAATAGAATTGCAGATCGGCGTTGGTGAGCCGGACGTGGCCCCACTGGTCCCATCCGGCCCAGGCGCCGCCATCGCGGTACTCCGCGTGGCCGTCCGGGAACAGGGTGGCATCGCTGAAGCCCTTGTCGGTGCCCTTGCGCATGGGATAGACCTCGTAGCTCGCCGAGGCCGGGGCGCTCAGCAGCAGATGGTAGGTCTGGCCCGGAGCCAGGGTCTGGGGCCCGGCGAAGGTCAAGCCGACCCAGGCACACCCGCCCAAGGCGCCGGACGGGGTGCAGGCGGTCCTGGGCGCCCCCCGCCAGGACTCGATGTAGCCCACGCCCTGGGACCGGCCGCCGGCGTAGTCGATTTCCAGGATGGGGGTGAAGCCCTCGCGGCTGCCGGGGGTGCGGCGGAGGGTCCAGGCGGGCCTGAGCAGGTCGCGCACGAGCATGGCCCAGTCGGCATCCGCCCGGCCGGGCTGCAGCGGGGGCTCGCAGGACTTGAGGAACAGCGCGTTGACCGAAACGAAATTCCCTTCGGGGTCCGGGTCCGTATTGCTGAAGACCAGGTGATACAGTCCTCCGGGCTTCAGCCGCGGAGCCCGGTCTAAGAGCAGTTGGGGGTAGAAGCGGTCGCTGGCGGCGCGCAGGGCCGGACCGTACACGTCCCCCTGGGCGCCGAGGCCCAGGGGGACGAGGAACACCACTGCGATCGCGAGCCCCTTGAACATTCTTCCTTGCCTTCCCGGCGCGGCCGACCGGAGCGGTGCGGCGCTGGGGGTTAGATGCCGGTCAGGCGTGATAGTCAGGCTTTGCCTGACTATCACGTGGGGGTTAAAGGTCCATAGATACCCGAGGGCGCATGCGTCCTTGGGTGGGGAACCTCGCGAGCGCAGCGAGCAGGCAGTTCCCCCTTTCATGTCATGGGATAAACATGAACTGGAGATCGCTGGTGGTCAGGTTGGGCGTTCCCCACATGTCCCAGCCGGCCCAGGAGGTCCCGCCGTTGGTGCTGACCTGGGCGTAGCCGTCGGAGAACACGGTGGCGGTGGAGAAGCCCTTGTCCAGCGCCTTGCGCATGGGGAAGGTGGAGTACTGGGTATCGGCGGGAGCACTGAGGGTGAGGTTGTAGCCGACCCCGGAAGCCAGCACATGGGTCAGCGGGAACGTGCAGGTCACCCAGTCGTAGGCGCCCTGCAGCACACTGGCGGCGGGCACCGCGGCCTGCTCGATCAGGGTTCCGTCGGCTTCGGTCAAGCGCAGGGTCAAGGGGCTGGAGCCCGCCAGCCGCTCGGCGCGGATCATGACCTTGCTGAAGAGGCGGTTGGGGCCCTTCACCTTGAAGGTCTCCCGGACCTGGGTGGCGCCGGAGACGATCTTGGGGTTGCTGCGCCAGACTTCCACATAGCCTTTGCCTTGGCTGCTGCCGTCGGCATAGTCCAGTTCCAGGATGGGGGTGAACCCCTGGCGCAGCTTCCAGGGCCCGGTTCCGGCGCGCATCAGCGTGGCGAAGGCATAGTCGTTGAGGGAAGGCTGCATGGGCGAGGTCTGGGCATTGGTCCAAAGGCTGTCCAGGGATACGTAGTTGGCGGCCGGAGCCGGATCGATGTTGGTGAACACCAGGTGGTAGATGCGGCCGCCGGTCAGGCTGGCAGGATAGGGGAACGGCAGCTTGGGGTAATAGTCGTTGGCGCTGAGCACGGAACTGCAGGTGAGCGTGGCCAGGACCGGGCCGGTGGGCAGGTGGCTGCCGGTGCCGTCATCGGCCAGGAGGTCCACCCGGATGGTGCCGCCCTGCCCCGCGGCGTAGCCGCTCTTCAGCTGGGACCAGATGAAGAAGACCTGGATGCTCCTCAGCGGACTGCTGTGCAGGGCCTGGAACCGGTAGCTCACCGATTGCGCGCTCGGCCCGCCCAGCACGGTGTTGGCCAGATCGTCGGCCCTCAACTGGGAACCGTAGCCATTGGCGTCCACCGGCAGGACCGGCACCACCGGAATGTCCTGGGTGCAGGTCAACTGCGTCCCGTACAGACTGATGACGCATTGCACGGTGACGGTGCCGACCGCCCCGGCATTGAAATACATCGCGGCGTTCACGATGGTTCCGGGGATGCTGCCGCCCTTCACGCTCCAGTGATAGGTGGCACCGGTCTGTTCCGGAACATAGACCAGCACGTTGGCCATGCCCGCGGATACCACCGCCGGCGCGACGACGTACTCGCTGTTGGCGATGCTGGCGGCGGCAGGTGGGGCACCCAGCCCGGCGAGGCCCCAGACCAGCAGGACAGCGGTCCAGAAGGCTTGCATGGGATGTTTCATCGGAGATCCTTTCCATGAATGCATACAGCTGGCTGCCGACCGTACAGGCACGGTCCCAGGGACGAGGTTTCGCCATCCGCCGGCAAGGCCTTGCCTCGCGGGACTTGGCTCCCCAGCTCATGCAACGGCGGTGCCAGCGGATGGGCGTCACCCGTTGATGGCTTAATATAAGTATATCAATACTTATTCCCAGCGGACCGCCTGGGCCCGGAGCGGTCGTCCGGAATCGGGATCCCACATCCAGAATCCGGACAGCCCCCCTGGCGGGGGCGAAACAATGGGATCCAGCCGGCATCCAACGACCAACAGCCGGGGCGGCCCGCGGCCCCCGGCTGCAACAAGGAGTCATCATGGTGCTGGTCCGCTGTCATGCCGCCCTTCGGGGCACCTGGGGCATGCCCCTGTGGTTCACCCTGGGCCTCGCGCCCTGTGCCGCCGACGGGATCGTCCCGCCCGTCCCGCGACGGGCCCACGCCCCGAGCTACCGGCTGAACGCATGGAGTTCCCGATCGGCGACGGCCGTCATCCTGCACGCGGATTTCGACACCGAGATGGTCGCGCCCCGGGTGGTGTTCCACCTGGACGGCGTGGAACTCGGCGCGGCCGAAACCAACCCCTACTACCTGGCCCTGGAACTGCGCAAACTGGGCCCCGGAACCCATGCCTTTTTCGCGGAAGCCTATCTCGCGGACACGCGCATCGCCACCTCCGCCAAGGCGTCGTTCCAGATCGGCCCGATCCGGGTCCTTCCCGCCCAGGCCGTCGTGCTGCAGGGGCAGCAGGTGCAGTTCTCCATGCAGAACATGGACGGCCTTCCGGAGGAAGGCGACTGGTCCCTGGAAGGGCGCAGCTATCCCGGCACCATCACCAGGTCGGGGCTCTACACCGCGCCGCTGGATCCCGGCAGCTACCGGGTGATCGCCGGGAATCCCTTCGATCCGGCCCAGCAGGCGGTGGCCCAGGTGACGGTGCAGGCACCGGCGGCGACAGGCCCCGCCCCGGGCCGGGAAGAAGGCGTGGCCTCCGGCTCCGCGCTGGAGGATCAGCCGCCGGCGGAGTCCGGCCCCCCGCTGGAACTGCACCTGAAGGCGGCCCGGATCGTCGAGGTCGTCTGCCGGGCCCCGGACGCGGCGAAGCTCCCGCTCGAGCTGACGCGGCAGCGGATCGGCGCCGCGTCCGGGGCCGAAGCGCCCCTGGTGCGGGCGCTCACGGACGATCGCCTGATCGATGACCAGGATCTGCTCATGGGCGCCACCTACCGTTACGCGCTGCGCGACAGCGCGGGCCGGGAATGGGCCGCCGCCACCCTGGCCACCCCGTCGATCCGCGTGACCGCCAACGCCGTCCAGATCCGCTGGGATCCCGCGGAACCCCCGCTGCGGATCGCCATCCAGGACAAGGGTAAACGGGAATTGCGCTCGGCCGCCTTCCAGAAGGACCTGGTCTTCGACCAGCTCAGTCCGGGAACCACCTATTTCCTGAGCGTGGAGCAGCCTTCGGGGCCGCCGCTGCAGTTCGGGTTCCAGACGCTCGTGGAGGCGCCCTTCATTTATGCCTCCTCGGTCAGCGCCACCCCGGGCTCCCGGCTCCGGTTCTATGCCTGCAACCCCCATCCGGAACGGCCCGTGATCATCCGGATCGGCGCGGCCAACCCCGGCCCGGTGACCCCGGGGCGGCCCCTGCGGGACAGCGGCCCGGTGCCTGTGGCCGAGACCACCGCCCCCTATGACGGCGCGGTCTATGGCTACGACTGGCCTGAGGTCTACACCTGGGATGTGCCCCCCGGCCAGCCATCGGGCCTGTACTACGCGTCCATCGGCTATGCGGACCGCACCGCGCGGGAACGGATCCCGATCGTCATCGAGCCCGCCGCCAAATCGCGCAAGCCGGTGCTGGTGCTGGCCAACAGCTTCACCTGGCAGGCCTACAACACCTTCGGCGGCCTGAGTTTCTACACCCAGCCGATCGAGTTCCCCTTCCCGCGGAAATCCAGGCTGGGCAGCAGGTTCGCCCCCATGCCCGAGGTTTCCCTGCGGCGCCCCCTCCGGGGCGCGGACCCCCTGGACTACATGACCCACACCGCCGGGGCCGAACGCTTCCTGCTGGATTGGCTGGACCAGAACCACGTGGGCTACGACCTGGTGACCGATCGCCAGCTGGGCGCGCTGCGCCCGGAGGAGCTCCTGAAGCGCTACAAGACGCTGGTGATCCAGGTCCACCCCGAATACCTCAGCGAGGCGGAACGGGATCTGGTCCATGACTACCTGGCCCAGGGCGGCAACGTCATCGTCCTGGCCGGCAACACCATGTACTGCCAGGTGGCGATCCAGGGCAGCCCCGAGCGGCTGGTGCGGCTCATGCGGCCGGTGAACACCCGGAAGGTGGAATCGCTCATCGGCGAATTCTACCGGGGCTGGAGCAAGTTCATGAACGATTACGTCATCACCCAGCCCGGGCACTGGGCCTTCCAGGGCCTGGGCGCGCGCCAGGGCGACCACCTGGGCCAGGGCGGCCCCTGGGGCGGCGGCAACGGGTGGGAGATGGATACACCAGGGACCTATTCGCTGGCCCGCATGACCCTGCTCGCCCACGGCGACCGCACCCTTCCCAAGCTGCCGGACACCGGGATCGTGCTGTTCACGACCCCGGGCGGCGGGACCCTGGTCAATGTCGGGTCCATCGTCTTCACCAGCACCCTCAAGGCCGACCCCATGGCGGCGGGGTTCCTGCGGAACCTCCTCGCCCGCTTCGGGGCCGGGCAGTGAGGCCAGGAGCCTGTCCAAGATAGTCGTCCGTGTCCCGACCCAGCGCCCTGGTTGCTCACGGCAGTCGCATTCGCGACTGCCGTGAGCTGGAAGAAGCAGCCCCCGGCGACAAAGGTGTTCCACCTTCGCGAAGCCTTGGGAGCGACCGGTTCTGATTAAAGGTTTGGCTTGGCCGTACGATAAGAGGGGTATGACCAAACGCTTCCGTCCCTGGGACCCAAAGCAGAAGTGGCTGCTGCCACCCGAGATCACCGAGTTCATACCCGAGGGGCATCCGGCCCATTTCGTGCGGGACCTCGTGGTCGACGAGCTGGACCTCGGCGCAATCCTTGACACCTACGTGGAAGACAAGGGTAATCCGCCCTTTCAACCGGCGATGATGGTGGCTCTGGGGCATGTGGCCCTGGATGGGACCAAGGTCATAGCCGAGTGGCAGATGGTCTGCACGGGCCACAACCTCCTCAAGTTGGCGAGAGCCTCGGGCTGAGGCGGGTTTCCGCGGAACGGCTAACCCTGGTTCAAGCAAAGGCCCTCGTTCCAAGCCTGATATGGGCGGAACAAGGTCCTTGCTCGTAAGGGCATCGAACGGTTTGGTTCCTTGATTGGAGCGACGAAGGAGCCGAGATCACGGAACCGAACCGACCTACGGGCGCAATGTTGGGACCCGAATGGGATACATGGACGGGCTCCTATTACTCCGTGGCGTAGTCCCCGGCCTTCACGTTGCGCTCGAAGGGCAGGAAGGCCGGGGCGCCCGCCTTGCGGGCGATCCATTCGGCCACCCGGATCCCGTCCACCGCCGCCGAGGTGATGCCGCCGGCGAACCCGGCGCCCTCGCCACAGGGGAACAGTCCTGCGTGGCTGACGCTTTCGCCGTGGTCGCCGCGCAGCAGCTGCACCGGGCTGCTGGTGCGGCTTTCGATCGCCAGCAGGATCGCCTGGCGGCTGGTGAACCCGTGCAGCTTGCGTTCGAAATCGGGGATGGCGCCCAGCAGCTGTTCCTGGACGAACCCGGGCAGGCAGGTGGTGATATCGGCCGGCACCGCGAAGGGCCGGAAGCTGGTGGCGGGCAGCTGGCCCGAGGCCTTGCCGCGCAGGAAGTCCTGCACGCTGGTGGCCGGGGCGCCGTAGCTTTCGCCCGCGGCGCGGTACGCGGCCTGCTCCCACTTGCGCTGGAAGTACATCCCGCCCAGCGGGTGCTCCGAGCCGAAATCGGCGGGGTTGACCTTGGCCACCAGGCCGGAATTGGCGAAGCCGGAATCCCGCCTGGCGTTGCTCATGCCGTTCACCACCACCCCGCCCGGCTCCGAGGCGCACTGGATCACCTGGCCGCCGGGGCACATGCAGAAGGAGTAGGCGGCCCGGGCCGGGCCCAGGTTGCACACCAGCTTGTAGTCCGCCGGCGCCAGGCTGGGGTGGCCCTGGTTGGGGCCGTACTGGGCGTGGTCCACCAGGTCCTGGGGGTGCTCCACCCGCACGCCCATGGCGAACGGCTTCTGGCGCATGGCCACCCCGTGCCGGTGCAGCATCTCCAGGGTGTCCCGGGCGCTGTGTCCAGGCGCCAGCACCAGGGCGTCGCAGGGGATCTCCTCGCCCGAGGCCAGCACCGCCGCGGTCACCGCCCCGTCCTGCACCCGCAGATCGGTCAGCCGCGCCCCGAACCGGTAGGCCGCGCCCCGGGCCTCGGCGTCCTTGCGGATCAGCACCGAGCACTTGCGGATCACGTCGGTGCCCACGTGCGGCCGGGCCAGGTAGAGCACCTTGGGGTCGGCCCCGTGGCGCACGAAGGTCTCCAGCACGTAGCGGATGGCCGGGTGGCCGATGCGGGTGGTCAGCTTGCCGTCGCTGAAGGTGCCGGCGCCGCCTTCGCCGAACTGGGCGTTGGCCTCCGGGTCCAGCACCGCGTCCTGCCACAGTCCGGCCACCGCCCGCACCCGCTCGGGCATGGACGCGCCGCGCTCCAGCACCACCGGTTCGATGCCGTAGTCCAGCAGGCGCAGGGCGCAGAAGGTCCCGGCCGGGCCGCTGCCCACCACCACCACCCGCGGCCGCCGGGGCGCGGCCGCCACCGTCCAGGCGCAGCGCTCGGTGGTCGGCTCCACCCGGGCTCCGGGCGGCAGCGGCGTGCCGGTCACTTCCCGCCCGGTGTGGAAGGCCATGGCCGCCAGGAAGCGGATCGAGCCCTTGTGCCGGGCGTCCAGGCTGAGCCGCTCCAGGCTGGCGTCCGCGTATTCGGCCGCACCCCCGCCCAGGGCCCGGGCCAGGAGTTCCGCCAGGGGCTGCCGTTCCTCGCCCAGTTCCAGGGGCAGGTTGGTGATCAGGTAACGCATGGGCGCCTCGCAGCGAAGGGATCCCCCGGGGATCAAGGCCGGCAAAGGGCCATTATGGCAGCACGACCCCGGCGCGGCCCGCGCGGCTTCGGGCATAATCGGACAACATGAACGAGAATCTGGATCCCTACCGTCTGCTCCGCCCCCTCCTGTTCCAGCTGGACCCCGAGCGGGCCCACGCCCTGGCCTTCCGCATGGGTGGCCTGGCCCAGTGGCTGCCCGGCGTGCTGCCGGTGCTCCAGGATCTCTGCGGCCAGCCGGACAGCCTCGTCCGCGAAGTGTTCGGCCTGCCGTTCCGCTCTCCCATTGGCCTGGCCGCCGGCCTGGACAAGGGCGCCCAGCTGCTGCCCCTGTGGAAGGCGCTGGGCTTCGGCTTCGTGGAGATCGGCACCGTCACCCCCCGCCCCCAGCCCGGCAACCCCCGGCCGCGGCTGTTCCGGCTGCCGGACGAGGGCCTGATCCTGAACCGCATGGGCTTCAACTCCGAAGGCATGGAGGTGGTGGCCCGGCGCCTGAAGCGGCGCCCGCGCGGCCTGGTGGTGGGCGGCAACCTGGGCAAGAACAAGGACACCCCGGAGGCCTCCGCCCTGGACGACTACGCGGCCGCGTTCCGGGTGATCGCGCCGCTGGTGGACTACGTGGCCCTGAACGTGTCCTCGCCCAACACCCCCGGACTGCGTCGGCTCCAGGCGCCCGAGGCCCTGCGCCCGCTCCTGGACGGGGTCATGGCGGTGCGCCGGGAGCTGGGGCTGGAACGCCAGCCGCTGCTGGTGAAGCTGGCCCCCGATCTGCCCTTCCCGGAACTGGACGCCATCATCGAGGTGGTGGTGGGCTGCGGGGTGGATGGGGTGATCGCCACCAACACCACCCTGGACCGGGGCATCGTGTCCGAGCTGAACCGGGCCAAGGTGGAGGCGCTGGGTGAAGGCGGCCTGTCCGGGCGCGGACTCAAGGTCAAGGCCCAGGCCATGCACCGGCGCATCCTGCAGCGCCTGCCCCAGCCGGCCCGGCTCATCGCCTGCGGCGGCATCCGCTCCGGAGAGGACGCCGCCCGGGCCCTGCAGGAGGGCGCCGCCCTGGTGCAGATCTATTCCTCGCTCATCTTCGAGGGGCCGCTCCTGGTGCGGCGCATGAACCGCGAACTGGATACCCGGGATTTCTACTGAGCCCCGGCTGCCCCGCCGAGGCCAGGCGCCGATACTGCAGTCCGGGCGCCAGGCGCCCGGACTGCAGTTAAGGATTTCCTGCTCCTAAATATCAAAAGCCGACATTAATAATTGTTCATTTATTCCAGGCTAGTTGGTTTCGCCGTCCACGTAGACCCAGTGTCCCTCCTCGCGGACGAAGCGGCTCTTCTCCCAGTGCAGCATGCGCTTGCCGTTCACCAGCAGCTTGGCGTGGAACACCACCACGCCGGTGGCGTCCTCGGGTCCGCCTTCGGTACTCAGGACCTTCAGCGATATGCATTTCACGGCCTTGCAGTAGCGGTCCAATTCCGCCACATCCAGCTTGGCCCGCTCCTCGGCGGCGGTGGTGGCGCACAGGTAGGCGGTGCGGCCCATGGCGTAGGCGGTGAAGCGGCTGCGCATGAGCTTTTCAGGCGTTTCCGGGAATGCCTTTCCGGCCAGGAACGGCTCGCAGCACCGTTCGAAGGAAAGTTTGGAGGCACAGGGACAGGGACGCGACATGAGGACCTTTCGGAATGGGAGTTCCACGGATACCATCCCGGTTCCGGGCTTCGGCTGGGCCGAAGGGCTTCGTGCGAACTATGTAACATCAATAGTTGACATCTTACAACGGACTGATACGCTTGAGTGGAAAAGCCTAAATTTCCTTCTCTTGGCACCACGTGTCTGGTCAAGGCCCATAGGGGCTGATATTCATTTCAACAACTTCCGGAGGGGGCGTATCCATGATGAATGGATGGATCGACAAGCTTACACAAATTCCAATAAAACGCAAGTTGTACCTGCTTTTAATGACCCTGTTCTGCGCAGGGGCATCGGGTTGGGCCCAGGCCCAGACGCCCGAGCAGAGCTTCCAGTTCTTTACGCCCTTCCGCGCAGGCAGCGACTTCATTCCGCTGGAACAGATCTGCCTGATCGTCGTGCTGGTGATCGCCGTCTGCGGTCTGCTGTACGCCTTCATGCTGATGCGGCAGGTCACCGCCGCTGACGAAGGCACCCCCAAGATGCAGGCCGTCGCCAACGCTATCCGCGAAGGCGCCAACGCCTACCTCAAGGCCCAGTTCAAGAAGATCGGGCCCCTCATCATCCTCATCACCATCCTCCTGGCCGTGACCTTCACCGGCGCCCAGGAAGCCTTCCGCTGGGGCCGCGCCTTCTCCTTCCTGATCGGCGCCTGCTTCAGCTTCCTGGTGGGCTTCGTCGGGATGCGCCTGGCCACCCTGGGCAACCTGCGCGTGGCCGCCGCGGCCCGCCACAGCTATGGCGAAGCCATGCAGCTGGGCTACCGCACCGGCACCGTCACCGGCATGCTCACGGACGGCCTCGGCCTCCTGGGCGGCACCCTGATCTTCCTGATCTACGGTGTGAACGCCTACGAGGCCCTGCTGGGCTTCGGCTTCGGCGGCACGCTGATCGCGCTGTTCATGCGCGTGGGCGGCGGCATCTACACCAAGGCCGCCGATGTGGGCGCCGACCTGGTCGGCAAGATCGAAAAGGACATCCCCGAGGATGATCCGCGCAACGCCGCCACCATCGCCGACAACGTGGGCGACAACGTGGGCGACTGCGCCGGCATGGCCGCCGACATCTTCGAAAGCTACGAAGTGACCATCGTGGCCGCCATGATCCTGGGCATGGCCACCTTCGGCCACAAGGGCGTCATCTTCCCGCTGCTGGTCCGCGGCATCGGCGTGCTGGGCTCCATCATCAGCACCTACACCGTCAAGGCCGGCGCCGAGGACACCTCGGACACCGCCCTGAAGAGCGTCCACCGCGGCTTCTGGATCGGCTCCATCATCAGTGTCGTGGGCTTCTTCGTGCTCGGCTGGTTCTACCTGCGCTTCGATCCCAGCGTCAACCTGCTCAAGGGCGCGACTCCCGAAGAACTGGTCAAGTATTGGGGCACCCTGCCCAGCCAGCTCGGTTGGTGGGCCAACTTCGGCATCCAGGGCCTGGACCTGCGCCCGGCCATCACCTGCCTGATCGGCGTGTTCCTGGCCGTGGCCCTGAACAAGGTCACCAGCTACTACACCCACACCAGCCACGCTCCGGTCAAGGCGCTGACCAAGGCCTGCACCACCGGCCACGCCACCAACATCATCGAGGGCTTCGCCCTGGGTTATGAAAGCACCGTCGCCATGCTGTGCGTGATCGCGGTCGCCATCTTCCTGTCTGTGCTCACCTACGCCGGCACCCCGCCCCTGTTCATCGCCTATGGTGTGGCCATGACCGGCATCGGCATGCTGACCCTCACCGGCAACACCATCTCCATGGATGTGTTCGGCCCCGTCGCTGACAATGCCAACGGCATCGGCGAAATGGGCTACGACAAGGACGAGATGGAAGCCAACAAGCCCGGCAGCTACAAGAAGGCCCGGCAGGTCCTGGCGGACCTGGACGCGGTGGGCAACACCACCAAGGCCGAGACCAAGGGCATCGCCATCGGCTCCGCGGTCATCGCCGGCGTCTCCCTGTTCTCCAGCTTCATCGCGGTGATCGCGGTGGGCGGCGAGGACCAGGTCAGCAAGATGAAGATCGCCCAGTACATCGAGCATGCCGGACGCATGACCCCGGCCGATCCCAAGGTGTTCATCGGCTTCCTGCTCGGCGGCGCCGTGCCGTTCCTGTTCAGCAGCGAGCTGATCCGCGCCGTGGGCCGCGCCGCCTACTACATCGTCCAGGAGTGCCGCGCGCAGTTCAAGGACGCGGAGATCTGGGCCGGCACCAAGAAGCCGGACTACGGCCGCGTGGTGGACATCTGCACCAACACCGCCCAGAAGGAACTGGTGGGCCCTGGCATCCTGGCCATCGCCTCGCCGATCCTGGTGGGCTTCATCCTCGGCCCCTATGCCCTGGGTGGCTTCCTGGCCGGCATGATCCTGGTCGGCCAGCTGCTGGCCGTGTTCATGGCCAACGCCGGCGGCGCCTGGGACAACTGCAAGAAGATGATCGAGGACGGCCTCTACGGTGGCAAGGGCTCTGAAGCCCACAAGGCCTCCGTCACCGGCGACACGGTGGGCGATCCCCTCAAGGACACCGCCGGTCCGGCCATCAACCCCCTGATCAAGGTCATGAACATGGTGAGCCTGCTCACCCTGGGCGTGATCATGAAGTGGACCCTGTTCCCGGTCGAAGGCCGGACCAGCAACAAGGCTCTCGGCGCCATCGCCGCTGTGGTCTGTGCGGCCGCCATCGCCTGGGCCGTGAACAAGAGCAAGCAGGAGACCCCCGGTCTGGTGAGCGATGAAGAACTCGCCGCCACCATCAAGGCCGAGGCGGCAGGCAAGTAGGAAATTCCAGACTGAAGCACCCCAGGAACGCCGCCTCCGGGCGGCGTTCCTTTGGGTCCGCCGGCGGCGGCCGGTCTGCGGATTTTCGCCCCGTGACGGCCGGATGCCTTTACAGGCCGGCCGCGAAGTGGTCCCATGGGATATCACGCCTCATTCACGCCCCACTCAGGAACCTCACCTATGATGTACAGCTTATCAAGACCCTGTTCCACCGAACTGGACCCAGAAAGGAGTGCAAATGGCCGCAGTTGATCCGACCCTGGCCCCATCCGCGCAGGCCACCGGCTTCCTTGACTCTTCCGTGGGCAAGAAGGTGGTGATGGCGGTGACCGGCATCGTCCTGTCCGGCTTCGTCACCGTGCATATGCTGGGCAATCTCCAGTCCTACATGGGACCGGTCCCCTTCAACCACTATGCCGAACTGCTGCATACCATGATCCACGGCGCCGGCATCTGGGTGTTCCGCGCGGTGATGGTCGTTGCCGTCCTGCTGCACGCCTGGATGGCCCTCAGCCTGACCCTGGCCAACCGCGCCGCCCGTCCCGTGGGCTACCGCGCCACCCAGCTGCAGTCCGCCACCCTGGCCTCCCGCACCATGCGCTGGACCGGCAGCATCCTGGGCATCTTCATCGTCTACCACATCCTGCACCTCACCCTCGGCACGGTGCACCCCTCCTTCATCAAGGGCGATGCGTACCACAACTTCGTCACCGGGTTCCAGGTGAAATGGACGGCCGCCTTCTACATCGTCGCCCAGGTCTGCCTGGGCTTCCACCTGTGGCACGGCGTCTGGAGCCTGACCCAGACCCTGGGCTGGAGCCATCCGCGCTACAACGTCCTGCGCCGCCGGATCGCCATGACCCTGGCCGTCCTGGTGGCCGGCGTCAACATCTCCTTCCCCATCGCGGTTCTCACCGGCCTCATCCACTGAGTACATTCCGTAGAAGGCTCCCATGGAATTGAATGCGAACATCCCCGAAGGCCCCATCGAGAAGAAGTGGGACAAACACCGCTTCGACGAGAAGCTGGTCAATCCCAACAACAAGCGTAAGTACCGGGTGATCGTGGTGGGTTCCGGCCTGGCCGGCGCCGCCGCCTCGGCCTCCCTGGCTGAACTGGGCTACGACGTGGCCTGTTTCTGCTACCAGGACAGCCCCCGGCGCGCGCACTCCATCGCCGCCCAGGGCGGCATCAACGCCGCCAAGAACTACCACAACGACGGCGACAGCGTGCACCGCCTGTTCTACGACACGGTCAAGGGCGGCGACTTCCGCTCCCGCGAGGCCAACGTCTACCGCCTGGCCCAGATCTCCAACAACATCATCGACCAGTGCGTCGCCCAGGGTGTCCCCTTCGCCCGGGAATACGGCGGGCTGCTGGACAACCGCTCCTTCGGCGGCGCCCAGGTGAGCCGCACGTTCTACGCCCGTGGCCAGACGGGGCAGCAGCTGCTCCTGGGCGCCTACCAGGCCCTGGAACGGCAGATCGGCCTCGGCAAGGTGGAGATGTTCACCCGCCATGAGATGGTCGAACTGATCGTCGTGGATGGCCGGGCCAAGGGCATCGTCACCCGGGACATGGTCACCGGCGTCATCGAGTCCCACGTGGCCGATGCGGTGTGCCTGGCCACCGGCGGCTACGGCAACGTCTTCTACCTGGCCACCTACGCCAAGGGCTGCAACGGCTCCGCGGCCTGGCGGGCCTACCAGAAGGGCGCGGCCTTCGCCAACCCCTGCTACACCCAGATCCACCCCACCTGCATCCCGGTCACCGGCGACCACCAGAGCAAGCTGACCCTCATGTCGGAAAGCCTGCGCAACGACGGCCGCATCTGGGTGCCCATGAAGGCGGGCGACAAGCGCCCCGCCCGGGACATCCCCGAGGCCGAGCGCGACTACTACCTGGAGCGCAAGTACCCCTCCTTCGGCAACCTGGCTCCCCGCGACATTTCCAGCCGCGCGGCCAAGCAGGTCTGCGATGAAGGCCGCGGCGTGGGCGAGACCGGCCGCGGCGTGAACCTGGACTTCGCCGAAGCCATCGGCCGCCTGGGCAAGGACAAGATCGAAGAGAAGTACGGCAACCTGTTCGAGATGTATGAACGCATCACCGACGAGGATCCGTACAAGATGCCCATGCGCATCTACCCCGCCAGCCACTACACCATGGGCGGGCTGTGGGTCGACTACAACCTGATGACCACCATCCCGGGCCTGTTTTGCATGGGCGAGGCCAACTTCTCCGATCACGGCGCCAACCGCCTGGGCGCCTCGGCGCTCATGCAGGGGCTGGCCGACGGCTACTTCGTGCTGCCCGCCACCATCGGCGGCTACCTGGCCGGCATCAAGCCGGGCACCCGGATCAAGCCGGACGCCCCCGAGGTGAAGGCCGCCGAAGCCGCCGCGCTGGAACGCCAGGAGCGCCTGTTCGCCATCAAGGGCAAGCAGAGCCCCACCGACTTCCACCGCCAGCTGGGCAAGATCATGTGGGAGCACTGCGGCATGGGCCGCACCGAAGCCGGCCTCAAGGCGGCCCTCAAGAAGATCCCCGAACTGCGCGAGCAGTTCTACCAGGATCTCTGCCTGCCCGGCACCGGCGCGGACGTGAACCAGACCCTGGAGCTGGCAGGCCGGGTCGCCGACTTCCTGGAACTGGGCGAGCTCATGTGCCTGGATGCCCTGGAGCGGCGCGAATCCTGCGGCGGCCATTTCCGCGAGGAGTGGCAGACCGACGAAGGCGAGGCCCTGCGCGACGACGAGAACTTCTGCCATGTCGCCGCCTGGGAGTTCACGGGAGCGGGCAAGACGCCCAAGCGCCACGTGGAGCAGCTCAACTTCGAGAACGTCCATCTCGCGACCCGCAGCTACAAGTAAGGAATCCGGACATGGCCAAATCCCTCAATATTACGTTACATGTGTGGCGCCAGAAGAACGCGGCGGATCCCGGGCGGTTCGTGGACTACCCGGCCAAGGGCATCAGCACCGAGATGTCCTTCCTGGAAATGCTGGACGTGGTCAACGAGGCCCTCATCCACAAGGGTGAGGATCCCATCGTGTTCGATCACGACTGCCGCGAAGGCATCTGCGGCGCCTGCAACCTGGTCATTAACGGCCGGCCGCACGGCCCCAAGCAACGGACCACCACCTGCCAGCTGCACATGCGCAGCTTCGAGGACGGCGCCAGCATCACCATCGAGCCGGTCCGGGCCGAAGCCTTCCCGATCGTCAAGGACCTCATGGTCAACCGCGGCGCCTTCGACCGCATCATCCAGGCCGGCGGCTTCATCAGCGTCGCCACGGGCTGCTCGGTCGAAGCCAACGCCACCCAGGTCCCCAAGACCAACGCGGACCTGGCCATGGATGCCGCGGCCTGCATCGGCTGCGGAGCCTGCGTGGCCGCCTGCCCCAACGCCAGCGCCATGCTGTTCGTGGCGGCCAAGGTCAGCCACCTGGCCTTGCTGCCCCAGGGCCAGCCTGAACGCTACACCCGGGCCCAGGCCATGGTGCGGCAGATGGACGCCGAAGGCTTCGGCACCTGCACCAACCACGGCGAGTGCGAATCGGTCTGTCCCAAGGGCATCACCCTGGACAACATCGCCCGCATGAACCGCGATTTCATCAAGGCCAGTATCAGCCTGAGGTAGGATATCCTGCCCCGCCTTGCCCCAGGCCCCCGTCAGGGGGCCTGGCCGTACCTGGATAAGGAGACCCCATGAAAGCCGTCGTGTTCGAAGCCTTCGCCGCCCTGCCCACGCTCCAGCGGGTGCCGGACCCGACCCCCGAGCCGCACGGCGTGGTGGTCAAGGTGCGCGCCACCGGCGTGTGCCGGAGCGACTGGCACGGCTGGATGGGCCACGATCCGGACATCCGGCTGCCCCATGTGCCGGGCCACGAACTGGCCGGGGTGATCGAGGCGGTGGGCAGCCAGGTGACCCGCTGGAAGCCCGGCGCCCGGGTCACCGTGCCGTTCGTGGCCGGCTGCGGCGCCTGCCCCCAGTGCCGGGCCGGTCATCACCAGGTCTGCGACCACCAGTTCCAGCCGGGCTTCACCCACTGGGGCTCGTTCGCCGAATACGTGGGCATCCATTACGCCGACATCAACCTGGTGGCGCTGCCGGAAAGCCTGGACTACGCCACTGCCGCCAGCCTGGGCTGCCGTTTCGTGACCGCGTTCCGGGCCATCGTCGACCAGGGCCAGGTGACCGGCGGCCAGTGGGTGGCGGTGCACGGCTGCGGCGGCGTGGGCCTGTCCGCCATCATGATCGCCACCGCCCTGGGCGCCCAGGTGATCGCCATCGATATCGCCGAGGACAAGCTGGCCCTGGCCCGTTCCCTGGGCGCGGTGGCCACGGTCGACGCGACCCGGGTGGCGGACGTGGTGGCGGCCGTGCTGGAGCTCACCCACGGCGGGGCCCACGTCTCGGTGGACGCCCTGGGCCACCCCAGCACCTGCTTCAATTCCATCAGCAACCTGCGCAAGCGCGGCCGACACATCCAGGTGGGGCTGATGCTGGCCGAACACAGCACCCCGCGGATCCCCATGGCCAAGGTGATCGGCAACGAGCTGCAGATCCTGGGCAGCCACGGCATGCAGGCCCACCGCTACGACGCCATGCTGGCCATGATCGAGTCCGGCCGCCTGGCTCCGGAAAAGCTGCTGGGCCGGACCCTCAGCCTGGAACAGTCCATCGAGGCGCTCACCCGCATGGACCGCTTCGAGGGGGTGGGGGTCGCGGTGGTGACCGAGTTCTGAGCCCCGGGCTCAGTGCCCGTTGGCCTTGCCCAGATGGCCTTTCAGTTCCTCCATCGTGAACGGTTTAGGCAGCAGGGTGACGAGGGGATAGGCGCTGGCCAGGTCCATGGCGGTCTGGTCCACGCGCCCCGTGGCCAGGATGATGGGCACCCTGGGCAGCAGGGCCCGGAGGATCGGCAGGGTCTTCAATCCACCCAGGCCCGGCATGTTCATGTCCAGGATGACGATATCCGGCTCGAACCGGGCCTCGAGCTTGGCCAGGGCCTCCTCCCCGCTGCGGGTGAGGATGATGGTGTGGCCCAGATGGTCGAGCAGCGTCCGCAGGGAAGCCCGGATCAGCTCGTCATCGTCCACCACCAGGACGGTCAGCGCGTCCTGGGCGGAATAGACGGGCCGGGATCCGGCCGCTTCGGCTTCCTGCTGGGCGGCGCAGGAGGGATGGTGCAGCGACTTCCCGCTGAAAGAAGCGGGGAAGCGCAGCATGACCCGGGTGCCCCGTCCCGGCGCGCTCTGGATATCCATCTGGCCGTGGTGGGCCCGGACGGTCGTGTAGACCATGGGCAGCCCAAGGCCGGTGCCCTTGCCCACCCCCTTGGTGGTGAAGAACGGGTCCATGGCCTTGGCCAGCACCTCGTCCGACATCCCGGTGCCGTTGTCCTCCACCACGACCTCGGTCCAGTCGTTGTCCACATTCCGGGTGCACAGGCTGAGCACGCCCTGCTCCGGCATGGCATCCACCGCGTTGACGCAGAGGTTCATCAAGGCATGGGTCAGGGCGCTGGCATCGCCCAGGATGTGGCGCAGATCGGGGGCCAGCTGCAGGTCCAGGTGGATCCTGGCCAGGGTGGTGTGCGCGAGGATCTGCACCTCCTCCTGGATGATCCGGTTCAGGTCCAGTTCCTGTTCATCGGGCAGGGTCTTGCGGGCAAAGGCCAGCAGGTTCTTGACCAGATCCCCGCCCCGGGTGGCCGCCTTGTAGATGGTGCCGAAGGCTTCATGGACAGGCGTCCCCTCCGGCTGGAGATCCAGGAAGGCGGAAGCCATGCCGAGGATGGCGCCCAGCACATTGTTCATGTCGTGGGCGACCCCGCCCGCCAGAACGCCGAGGCTTTCCATTTTTTGTGATTGCTGAAGCTGGTCCTGAAGCCGGTGATTCTCCTCGATCTTTCGGGCCAGTTCCTTCTGGAGGTCCAGTTCCTGGTTGGCGGTGACCAGTTCCCTGGCCCGCTTGCGCTTCTCCACCTTCTGGAAGCCCAGTTCCTGGTTGGCGATAACCAGTTCGTCAGCCCGTTTGCCCTTTTCCGCGTTCTGGAAGCTCAGTTCCTGGTTGGCGATGGCCAGTTCGTCGGCACGCTTGCCCTTTTCCGCCTTCTGGAAGCTCAGTTCCTGGTTGGCGAGGATCAGTTCGTCAGCCCGCTTGCCCTTTTCCGCGTTCTGGAAGCTCAGTTCCTGGTTGGCGAGGATCAGTTCGTCAGCCCGCTTGCCCTTTTCCGCGTTCTGGAAGCCCAGTTCCTGGTTGGCGAGGATCAGTTCGTCAGCTCGCTTGCCCTTTTCCGCGTTCTGGAAGCGGAGCTCCTGGTTGGCGAGGAGCAGCTCGTCAGCCCGCTTGCCCTTCTCCACCTTCTGGAGCGCAAGTTCCTGGTTGGCAGCGGCCAATTCCCGGGTCAGCCTCTCGATCAGCCCATCCCGGTCAAGGTCACGTTCATTGCGCTGGACCTGCTTCCCCATGAAACCACCAAGGCTGTGTTTCAATATACAACTTCCAGCGGCCCCATCCCGATCATTCGGCCCCGCATCGGGTCGTTATGCAAACAGGGGCGGAACCCTGCCTGCTTTCCGCACGGAATGGCCTAAGGCCCGATACGGTGCGGAACCTAGGCCAGCACTCGGTTGCGGCCCCGGCGCTTGGCGGCGTACATGGCGTCGTCGGCCCGGCGGATCAGGGCGGTCAGGGTATCGCCCTCCTGGGCCGCCGCCACGCCCACGCTGATGGTGATGGCCGGCAGGGCCTCCCGGGCCGCGGCCACGCCGGCCCGCAGCTTGTCGGCCACCCCCAGGGCCGCCTCCAGCTCGGTTTCGGGCAGCAGCACCAGGAACTCCTCCCCGCCCCAGCGGGCGCAGGTGTCGTAGCCGCGCAGGGCGGCGCGGAACACGGCCGCCAGCCCCTGCAGCACCTGGTCGCCCACCTCATGGCCGTAGGTGTCGTTGACCTGCTTGAAGTGGTCCACATCGGCCAGCAGCAGGGCCGGCCGGCTATGGCCCCGGGCGGACCGGTCCAGTTCACTGGTGATCCGGTCCACCATCGCCCGCCGATTGGGCAGGCCGGTGAGCAGATCGGTGTACGACGCCTCGGTCAAGGCCAGGTTGACTTCCTTGAGCTGGCGCTGGAAGCCGTCGGAGATGCGCGAGATCTTGCCCAGCCGGCGCAGCAGGCGCAGGTGGCGGCCGGTCAGATCCTGGAGTTCGGCGCGCAGCGGGTTGTCCCGGTAGGCGGGGTCCAGGTCCAGCGCCTGCAGCCGCTGTTCCAGCTCGTGCGCCTCCTCCCCGGGGTCGGTCCCGGGCCTGCCGGCCGGGGCCGGTTCGGCGGCCCCAGCGGCTCGTACGGCCGGAAACAGCATCCGGGCGCACTCCGGACAGACGCCGTGGCTGAACACCACCCCGGAATGCCTGGACACGTAGTCCTCCACCTGGTCCCAGTAGCCGTGGTCGTCCCGCACCCGCTTGCAGCGGGCGCAGATGGGGATGAAGCCCTGCAGGGTCCGGACCTCGGTCAGGGCCTGGGAAAGCCGTTCGTTGGCCCGGGTCAGCTCCTGGTTGAGCACGCGCAGCTGCTCGGGATAGCGGTCCCCGATCCGGGCGATCTTGCGCACCTGGCTGCACAGCCGGCGGTGCTCGCGCAGCAGGGTCTCCAGCACCGGGCGCAGCGCGGCGGCCTCCGGCGGGAGGGTCTCCAGCGCGTCGGCCAGCAGCTTGATCACCTGGGCTTCGTCCATGGCCTTCACCCTTCCCGCTGCAGGGGAACGATGTGGAACGGCAGGGTCAAGTCCTCCTTGAACTCCTCGGCCAGTTCCATGGCCCGGTCGTCGTCCGGGTCGTAGTACCAGTTCAGCACCACGCCCCGCCCGGCCTGGTGCGCCGCTTCCAGCTCGTCCAGCAGGTCGATCAGGCACTTGATGCTGCTGGTGTTCAGGTAGCTGAGCCGGATCTCCAGGGTCAGCGGCCGCGGGTCCCGGGCCAGGAAGGCGTCCAGCCAGGCATTGATGGGACGGTAGAACTCGAAGGTGTTCTCGGGATAGGACTCGCCGGCCAGGCAGAGCAGGCCCGCGTCCGGATCGGCCTGGACCTGGGGGCTGGAAAGGGTGGCCTGGATATCCAGGCGGCCCAGGGAAGACTCAGTCATAGGATCACCTTGAGCGAGAAGAAGGTCAGGCCCTCGGCATCATCGGGCACGAACGCGTATTCCAGGGGCACACAGGCCTTGCGGGCCATCTCCAGGAGGCCCAGCCCGGCGCCGGTGGCATCGGGGTCCACCCGCGCGCGCAGCTGCTCCTTGTACGCGGCCTTGAGGCCGGCCTTGTCCAGGGCCGCCAGCCGGTCCAGGCGCTGCCGCAGCGCCTCCCCGTCCCCGGGCAGCAGCGGGTTGCCGCTCTGGACCACGTAGTGCTCGTCCTGGCGGCCGATGACGATGATCCCGGCGTTCAGGCGCAGCCGCTGGTCCTCGGGGCGGCCCTCCCGGTTGGCGTAGTTGGCCACGTTCTGGGTGGCCTCGATGTAGACCGAGAACACGTCCATCAGCGCCGAGCGCTGGGTCCGCTCGAACTCCAGGTACTTGCGCACCGCCTTGCCCAGCTCCTCGATGATGTTGTGGGTGAACGGCCCGTTGAAGCAGATGAGCGCGCCCTGGCCGGAAAGCGTATGTCGGAGATCGTGCAGATGGTTCATCCTGTCACTCCTGGATGAAAGTCGAACGGAAGCCCACGCAGGTGATATCGTCCCGCTGAAGGTTGGAACCCTGGTACTCGAGCAGGATCTTTTCCAGCATAGCCCGCTGCCGGGCCATGGGTTCGGCACCCATGGCCAGGATCGCCTCGCGCAGGCGCCGCTGGCCGAAGCCGAAGCCCCGGGGGCCGCCGTTCTGGTCCAGGATGCCGTCGCTGAACAGGTAGAAGCGCTGGTCGGCGGCCAGCGGAGCCTCCTGGTTGGTGAAGCGGAAGCCGCTGCCGGAACGGCGGTAGCCGATGCTTTGGGGATCGCCCTTGTGCTCCTGGAGCGCGCCGTCCGCCAGGGTCCACAGCCCCAGCCGGGCGCCCGCGAAGCGGAACCGCCTGGCGCCGGGCAGCACCCGCACCAGCGCCAGGTCCAGGCCGTTGTCCAGGCGGCCAGAGCCCAGGGCCCGCTCGCTCTGGTGCAGCAGGGACCGCATGGCCTCGTTCAGCTCCTGCAGGATGAGCGCGGGATCCTCCGGCCCCAGCTTGGCCAGCAGCTGTTCCAGGATCGCGCTGGCGCTCATGGACATGAAGGCGCCGGGCACGCCGTGGCCGGCGCAGTCCCCCACCGCCAGCAGGAACCCCCGCTCGTCCCGGGTGAAGGCGTAGAAGTCGCCACCGACGATGTCCCGGGGCCGGAACAGCACGAAGTGGTCGGGGATGGCCGCCGCCAGCAGCTCGGGCTTGGGCAGCATGCTGGCCTGGATCAGGTGCGCGTAGTTCAGGCTGTCGACGATCTTCCGGCTGGACTCGGTGAGCTTCTGGTTGGCCAGGCTCAGGGCCTCGGTGCGCTCCTGGACCTTGCGCTCCAGATCGGCCGTGGCGGCCCGGATGGTGGCGGCCATGTGATTGAAGGTGCCCGTGAGCCGGCCGATCTCGTCCTGGCGGTCCACCGGCAGCTCGATGGCGTAGTCGCCCTCGGCGATCTGTTGGCTGGAGGCGGTGAGCCGCTCCAGGGGCTGGAGGACCATCCGGTGCAGCAGCAGCGAGACCAGGCCCCCGGTGAACACCAGGCTGAGGATCATGAAGGCCAGGATCGGCGCGAAGGCGCGCACCCCCATGACCCGCTGCGGGTCCACCAGGGCCAGGTTGACCCAGCCGATGGGCCCCATGTAGGTGGCCGCCGCCAGGAAGGGCTTGCCCTCCACCGTCAGCGGGAACACCTCCAGGGCGGTTTCGCCCGCGACCAGGCGGCGCATGCGCTCCCGCAACCGGTCCTGATCGCCGGCGCCGCCCAGCAGCTGGAACAGGGTCATGCGCCGCTGTTCGTCCTTCATCTCGGCGTTGTACGCCATGTAGCGGGTGTTGGGATAGGCCTGCAGGCGGCCCTGGCGGTCCACCAGCACGGTGGTGACCGCCGGATCCCCGCCCTGGGCGGTCGAGCGCATGAAGGCCGAAAGATCCGCGCCGGTGCCGGCCATGCCGAGCTTCACGCCAGGCGCGCCCGGGTCCTTGACCAGGACGTTGATCCAGACCTTGAACAGCCCCAGCTGTTCGTCGGAATCCACGTGCAGGGCGAAATCCGGCACCGTGGCCAGGGTCGCGTCGTACCAGGCGTTGGCCGGATCCCGCCGGTCCAGGGTGTAGCGCAGCTCCTGGCCGTGGAACGCGTTGCTGGCGTCGTTGTAGTAGTAGTGCCGGCTGGCGGCGGGGATGAAGAAGTAGCTGTGGTCGGCGAAGGCCTGCCGGAAGCTTTCCAGCTCGGCCATGGCCGCGGCCCGCGCCCGGCTGTCGCCCTCGTTCCGGCACCAGGCGCGCAGCACCGGGGAATCCGCCAGCTTGCGGGCCAGGGCCACTTCCTGCTGGATGGGCGCCAGGATCCGGCTCTTGTCCAGCAGGGCGTTCTTTTCGGCCAGGCGCCGGGCGAAGTCCCGGGCGATGCCGCGGGCGATCACCAGGAAGCCCGCCACCGTCAGGGCCCCCACCAGGAGATTGACCAGCACCAGCACCAGGACCGAACGGTTGCGCAGGCTGCGGCGGGCCGCGGCCCGGCGCCCCGGAGGTGCGCAAGGCTCCGCCGGCAGGCAACCGACAGGCTTGTCTGGTTCAATCAACATTCCTACATCATGCCCGACAACTCAACCCACGCCAAAGGAAAGGCCATCATGTCAACGCAGCACGCTGGTGGGTCCCAGGATCGCGGAGGCGCGGGCCCGGCGCAAGAGCAGGGTGCGCAGCAGGGCCCGGGTGCCGTCCGGGTCCGGGCCCTCCGGCCCGGACAGCCGGGCCTGGGCGTCGGCGATGGCGGCGTTCACCCACAGCACCCGGATCACCCGCGTGCGGGTTTCCCCCGCCATGACCTCCCGCCAGTTGTTGAGGTTCCACAGGGGCTCGCAGCGGGGCTCCTCCACCGTCACCCGCTCGGTCCCGTCGGCCAGGCGCCGCTTCACCAGCCGGCACTGCACGGCCACCCCGTCCCGGCTGTCGCCGCCGTCCGCCTGGAACAGCTCCGGAAGGTACATCCGGTCCTGGTTGGAGATGAAATTGCCCATGGAATAGGCCACCAGGGTCCGGCGCCCGGCCTGCTCGATCAGCTCCACAGGCTGCAGCACATGGGGATGGCTCCCCAGGATCAGGTCGGCCCCGGCCGCCGCCAGCTGGGCCGCCACCTCCCGCTGGCGCGGCAGGGGCTCGTGCTGGTACTCCACGCCCCAGTGCACGCTCACCACCACCGCGTCGGCCTGGGTCCGGGCGGCCCGCACGGCCCGGACCGCGGCGGCCGGATCCAGAGGACAGACCCAGGGCTCGCCGTCCCGGCGGTTCAGGTTGATGTTGAACAGATCGCTGAAGCCCAGGAAGGCCACCCGCAGCCCATGCACCTGGACGATCCGCACCTGCTCGGCCTCGGCCCGGGTGGCGCCGGAGCCCACCGGCACCAGCTGCTCGGCCCGGAGCCGGTCCAGGGTCTCCCGCACCCCGGGGACCCCCTGGTCGTAGGCGTGGTTGTTGGCGGTGGACAGGACCGTGAAGCCACTGGCCCGGAGCGCCGCCGGCAGCGCCGCCGGCGCGTTGAAGCGGAACGGCCGCCCCGGCATCCCGGTCGTGGGCGCCACCGGCGTCTCCAGATTGGCGAAGGCGATGTCCGCGCCGTGCAGGAGCGGTTCCACGCCCGCCCACAGCCCCTGCAGCCCGGCATCGGCCTGGATGGCCGAACGTTTGACATCCTCGTGCATGAGGATGTCCCCCACCGCCACGATGCGCACCGAGGCCTCCTCCACGGCGGCCGCCGGGGGCGCCGGAGGGGGCGGTGCCGGCCCATGGCCCGGGTTCCGACCGCCCAGCGTGGCCAGCAGCAGGGCCGCCGCCAGCGCCCACAGGGCGGCGAGCGCGGCAAGCGCGACGCGCGTCCTAGGCGGGGCCGTAGAAGACCTCGACCGGCAGATCCGGCAGCGCGGTCCGCACCAGCCCGGCCAGACGGTCCATCTCGGCCGCCGCCAGGGGGCGGGCCTCCGGTTCCGGGGTGGGCCGGGCCACCGTGTACAGCTGCACTCCCTGCAGGCTCCCCTGGGCCAGCAGGGTCCGCAGCCGGTCCAGGTAGGCCGCCAGTTCCTCCGGGCCGGGCCCCTGGCCATGCCAGGCCAGGAACAGGGTCTGGATGGTGATGGGCCAGCGCCGGGCGGTGGCGGCCAGGTTGTCGAGGATCCGCTGGAACGGCACCTTGGAGCGGTCCACCGTCCGGTAGTAGGCCTCGGTCCCGGCGTCCAGCTTGGCCCAGATCTCGCCCTGGTTGGCCATCATCAGCTCCAGGCCGCGCACCACGTCCGGATGGGTGAGCCGGGTGGAGTCGGTGATGAGCACCAGCTTCACCTGGTCCAGGCCGCGTTCGCGCTTGAGTCGGGCGATGCGTTCCACCGCGCCGGCGAACTCCCGGGCGGTGGTGGGCTCGCCGTCCCCGGAAAAGGCGATGTCGTTGAGTCGCCGCTGCTCGGGCCGGGCGGACTGGAAGGGGCTGACCGCAAACAGGGTGCCGTTCACCGTCAGCTCCAGCAGGGCGGCCATCTCCCGCTCCAGCTGGTCCAGGTCGATGTCCGAGCGCGGTCCGGGGGTGCGGCGGTCCACCTCGCAGTAGACGCAGTCGAAATTGCAGATCTTGTCCGGATTGAGGTTGACGCCCAGGCTCACGCCCTTGCTGCGGCGCGAAAGCACCGGGTACGCGTACTGGAAGTCCTGCCAGATGCGCCGGTGATCCAGGTGGGCCTGCACAAGTTCGCTCATGCCCACCATGATAAGCCAACGCGGCGAAATAATTGGGACCCATCAGCCGAGTCCCGGCATAAGGCCGCGCAACAAGACCAGCTGAAAAACCCAGATGGTCTTGAAGCGCTGCCTAACCGGGACGGAACCCGGGGCCGCCATCCGGCACAGGAAGGTACAGGAATCCGGAGGTCTGGCCCATGGACATCACCCCCCAGCATCAACGGCCATGCGAGCACGTGGTCATTCTCGGCGCGGGGCGGGTGGGCGCCACCATGGCCCTGGACCTGGCCCGGGACCCGGGCTTCCGGGTGACGGTCGCCGACCGGGATCCGGTGGCCCTGGACCGGCTGGCAGCCCGGAACATCCCGGTGCGGCCCTGCGATCTGGGCCAGGCGGCCGATCTGCGGGCCGCGGTCCAGGACGCGGACCGGGTGGTGGGCGCGGTACCGGGCGCCATGGGCTTCGCCACTCTGCGCACGGTGCTGGAGGCGGGCAAGCCGGTGGTGGACATCTCCTTCTTCGCCGAGGACCCGTTCCGCCTGGACGCCCTGGCCCGGTCCCAGGGCGTCACCGCCGTGGTGGACGCGGGGGTGGCGCCCGGGTGCAGCAACCTGATCCTGGGGGCCCTGGTCCGGGAGCTGGACCGCATCACCCGGTTCCAGTGCCTGGTGGGCGGTCTGCCCCGGGTGCGCACCTGGCCCTATGAATACCAGGCCGGGTTCTCCCCGGCGGACGTGCTGGAGGAGTACACCCGGCCCGCCCGCTACGTGGCCCATGGCCAGCTGGTGGTGCGCCCGGCCCTGTCCGAGCCGGAACTGGTGGCCTTCCCCGGGGTGGGCACCCTGGAGGCCTTCAACACCGACGGCCTGCGCACCCTGCTGCACACCGTGGCCGCGCCGTTCAAGCAGGAGAAGACCCTGCGCTATCCGGGTCACGCGGAAAAGATGCGCCTGCTGGCCGCCACCGGCTTGTTCAGCCGTGAGCCGGTCCAGGTGGCCGGGGTGCGGATCGCCCCCATGGACCTGACCGCCCGGTTGCTGTTCCCCCTGTGGCAGCCCGGAGCGGCGGACGAGGATTTCACCGCCATGCGGATCGTGGTGGAGGGCCTGCGGGAGGGCCAGCCCCGGCGCCGGGTGTTCCACCTGCTGGACCGCTACGACCCGGCCACCGGCACCAGTTCCATGGCCCGCACCACCGGCTACACCTGCACCGCCGTGGTGCGTCTGCTGGCCTCTGGCGGCTACCGGCGCCCTGGCATCGCCCCGCTGGAGTTCCTGGGGCAGGAGGGCTGCTGGCCGTTCATCCGCACCGAACTGGCCCGGCGCGGGGTGCACTTCACGGAAAGCCAGGCTCCGCTCCGGGATCCGGGCTTCGGGGCGCTCCAGGACGTCCAGATGGATCAGGAATCCCTGGAGGTCCAGGCGTGGCCGACGGAGCCGCCGCCGGCCGGTCCTGGGGATCCGCCTGATCCGCCCGATCCGCCCGATCCGCGTGGAGCAGCCGGCTGATCACCTCCTGGGCCAGGCGCAGCCCGAACAGGGCCGGCATGTAGGAGATGGTGCCGATGGGGGTGCGCGGCCGGCCCGCGCCCTGGTGGTCGCCCGCGTCCCGGGGATCGTGCGGCAGCTTGTTGCGCGCCGGCTCCAGGGAATACACGCAGGGGATCCCGTCGCGGATGCCCAGCCGGTGCAGCCGCTGGCGCACCACCCGGGCCAGGGGGCAGTTGCGGGTGCGGTCCAGATCGGCGCACAGCACCTGCCCGCCGTCCATGCGCCCGCCGGCGCCCATGCTGGACAGCACCGGCAGTCCGCGCCGCACGCAGGCCGCCAGCAGCAGCACCTTGGAGGACAGCGAATCGATGGCGTCCACGGCCAGATCCAGATCCGGCTCCAGCAGCCCGTCCACCGTATCGGCGTTGATGAAGGTCTGCCGGGCATCCACCTGGCAGTCCGGGTTGATGTCCAGCACCCGGGCCCGGGCCAGTTCCACCTTGGGCCGGCCCAGGGTGGACTGCAGGGCCAGCAGTTGGCGGTTGAGATTGCTGGCGTTGGTGCAGTCGTAGTCCACCAGGCGCAGGCTGCCCACCCCGGCCCGGGCCAGGGCCTCCACCAGGAAGGAACCCACCCCGCCCAGCCCGAACACCGCCACCCGGGCTCCGGCCAGCTGGGCCATCCCCTCCGTTCCCAGCAACTGTTCCGTGCGCGCGAACCATCTCATGGACCCAGTCTAGACTGAGGCGGCAGGTCCCGTCCGCGGTCTCAGGCCCGGACCCCCAGGCGCACCGCCATGGCCCGCCCCAGCTCCGCGGGGCTGGCCACCACGGTGACGCCGGCGGCCTCCAGCGCGGCCATCTTGGCGGCCGCGGTGCCGGTGCCGCCGCTGATGATGGCCCCGGCGTGGCCCATGCGCCGGCCCTTGGGCGCGGACTGGCCGGCGATGAAGGCCACCACCGGCTTGGTCACGCCATGCCGGATGCAGGCCGCGGCCTCCTCTTCGGCGGTGCCGCCGATCTCGCCCACCAGGATGATGGCGTGGGTGTCCGGATCGGCCTGGAACAGCCGCAGCACGTCCACGAAGCTGGTGCCGTTGATGGGATCGCCGCCGATGCCCACGCAGGTGCTCTGGCCGATGCCCAGGGCGGTGAGCTGGCCCACGGCCTCGTAGGCCAGGGTGCCGGAGCGGGAGATGATGCCCACGTGGCCGGGCAGATGGATGCGCCCGGGCATGATGCCCACCTTGGCCTGGCCCGGGCTGATGACCCCGGGGCAGTTGGGCCCCACCAGCCGGGTGCCCGGATGGGTGAGCAGGACCTGGCGGACCTGGACCATGTCCAGGATCGGCACCCCCTCGGTGATGCAGATGACCAGCTCGATGCCGGCGTCCACGGCCTCGAGGATGGCGTCGGCGGCGGCCGGCGGGGGCACGAAGATCAGCGAGGCATTGGCGCCGGTGGCGGCGCGGGCCTCGCGCACGCTGCCGAATACGGGGAAGCCCTCGATGGTGGTGCCGCCCTTGCCCGGGGTGACGCCCCCGGCCACGTGGGTGCCGTAGTCCCGGCACGCCGTGGCGTGGTACAGGCCCTCGCGGCCGGTGATGCCTTGGACGATCAGTCTGGTGTGGTTGCCGACCAGGATGGACATGTGCGACCTCGCGGATGGGATCAACGGTTTCCGGATGCTGACGCTGCCACGGCGGCGACCACCTTGCGGGCGGCGTCCTCCAGATCAGCGCCCACCTGGATCTTCAGGCCGCTGTCGGCGAGGATGCGCTTGCCCTCCTCGACGTTGGTGCCCTCCAGCCGCACCACCACCGGCACCGCCACGCCCATGTCCCGGGAGGCGTTGACGATGCCCTTGGCGACGATATCGCAGCGCATGATGCCCCCGAAGATGTTGACCAGCACCGCCCGCACCCCCGGATCCTGCAGGATGATGCGGAAGGCGTTCTTCACCGCCTCCTCGCTGGCCCCGCCCCCCACGTCCAGGAAGTTGGCCGGGCTGGCGCCGTGCAGCTGGATGATGTCCATAGTGGCCATGGCCAGACCGGCGCCGTTCACCATGCAGCCGATGCTGCCATCCAGCTTGATGAAGTTCAGCCCGAATGCGGACGCCTCGGTCTCCGCCGGGGCCTCCTCGGCCTGGTCCCGCCAGCCCTGCAGCTCCGGGTGGCGGAACAGGGCGTTGTCGTCAAAGGCGAACTTGGCGTCCAGGGCGGTGAGCTCCCCCTGGGTGGTGACCACCAGGGGGTTGATCTCGATCATGGCGCAGTCCTGCTCCAGGAACAGCCGGTACAGGGCGCGCAGGAAGGGGCCAGCCTGGCGCAGGCCGTCTCCGGTGAGCCCCAGGACGCCGGCCAGGGCCCGGATCTGGAAGCCGGCCAGCCCCACCACCGGATCCACGGCGACCTTGAGGATGCGCTCCGGCGTGGCCGCGGCCACCTCCTCGATCTCCATGCCGCCTTCGCTCGAGGCCAGGAAGCTCACCCGCCCCGTCCCCCGGTCCACCAGCAGGCTCAGGTAGAGCTCCCGGGCGATGTCAACCGGCTGCGCCAGATAGACGGTGCCGACCCGGCGGCCCGCAGGCCCCGTCTGCTTGGTCACCAGGATCATCCCCTGCATCCGCTCGAACAGCTCCGCGGCCTCGTCCGGGGTCCGGGCAAACTTCACGCCGCCCCCCTTGCCCCGGCCCCCGGCGTGGATCTGGGCCTTGACGACGCTCTGGCCGCCGAAGCCCTGGGTGATGGCCCGCGCCTCCGCCGCGTCCCGCGCCACCCGGCCCGCCGGGGTGGCGATCCCATAGCGGCGCAGCAGTTCCTTGGCCTGGTATTCGTGAATATCCATCACGACTCCTGATCCCAACGGCATTTCGGGGTGGTTCGAGGGGGGGCGCGCCTTCGCTTGGGGAACAAGTGTAGCCATTTCCCGCGCCAAGGCTCGTGCAAAGTGCGCGCCTGACAGCACCGTGGTGGGCCCGCGCGGTCGCTTCGCGCCCTCTCATCGCACGCATGCGTGCGATCCCCACACCCCCACTTCATGCCCGGGCAAAGCCCGGACATGAAGCCTTCCGGCTGGTAGAGTGGTCCCGTAGGGAGTCGGTCATGCCGCAGCTGGACAAGCTTCTGGCCCATATCGCACCCCGGGGCGGCATCGCCCTGCGGCTGGAGCCCAACCAGCAGCCGATGCTGCATCTGGCCAATGGCGGCGATCTGGCCCTGCTGGCCAATCCGCTGCCCTCCACCATGCTGGATCTGCTGGCCCGGGAAGTGCTGCCCAGCGGCCTGGCGGAGGCCTGGAACACCAGCGGCGAAGCCAGCTTCGACCACGCCGCCGGCGGCGAATCGTTCCGCATCACCTTCAGCCGCAGTCCGCAGGGCATCCACATCTGCGCCGATCTCCGCTCCGACGATCGGCCCGGGTCCCCGGTGGCGGCGGTCCCGGCCGCCCATGCCGCGCCGGTCCCGGTCGCCGCCGCGCCGGTCCCGGCCCGGATCCCGGTCCCGGTCCCGGCCGCCCATGCCGCGCCGGATCCGGCGCCGGCCCCGACCCGGATCCCGGCCCCGGCCGCTGCCCCGCCCCCCACCGGCGCGGATCCCAGCCATCCCCTGGCCGAGGCGCTGTTCACCGAGCTGCTGGCCCGCCAGGGTTCCGATCTGCACTGCAGCGCCTTCGAGGCCCCCATCGCCCGGGTCCACGGCGATCTGGTGGACCTGGACGCGTTCGGTATCCTGGGGCCCAACCAGCTGCTGGAGCTCATGGAAGCCATCGCCCCGCCCCGCATCTGGGCCGAATACCAGGCGCGCCATGACGCGGACTTCGCGCACGCCTTCGACCGCGGCGGCTGCCGGCTGCGGGTGAACTATTTCGTGGACCGGGCCGGGCCGGGTTTCGTGGCCCGGGTGATCCCCAACGCCATCCCCGACGCCGAGCAGCTGGGCCTGGAACTCCCGGTGCGGCGGCTGGCGATGCTGGCCAAGGGCCTGGTGCTGGTCACCGGCCCCACCGGCTCGGGCAAGTCCACCACCCTGGCTGCCCTCATCGACCTGGCCAACCGCCAGCGCACCGATCACATCCTCACCATCGAGGACCCGGTCGAGTTCGTGCATCCGCGCAAGCGCTGCCTGGTGAACCAGCGCGAGGTGGGCACCCACACCGAGTCGTTCAAGACCGGGCTGCGCGCCGGGCTGCGGGAGGATCCCGACATCGTGATGGTGGGCGAGATGCGCGACCTGGAGACCATCGAGATCGCCCTGGAGACGGCCGCCACCGGGCACCTGGTGTTCGGCACCCTGCACACCAGCAGCGCCGTGGGCACCATCGACCGGATCGTGGACCAGTTCCCGGCCGACCGCCAGCAGCAGATCCGGGTGATGCTGGCGGAAGCCCTGAAGTGCGTGGTCAGCCAGATCCTGCTCAAGCGGGTCACGGGCGGCCGGATCGCAGCCCTGGAAACCCTGTTCATCACCCCCGCCATCAGCAACCTGATCCGGGAAAGCAAGAACTTCCAGATCCCCAGCGCCATGCAGACCGGCCGCGCATACGGCCAGAAGCTCATGAACGACACCCTCATCGAACGGGTCCAGGACGGCCAAGTGGCGGTCCTGGAGGCCTACCACAAGGCCCCGGATAAGGAGTCCTTCATGGCGGCCCTGAAGCGGGCCGAGATCCCCTGGGACCCCCGCAACGAGGATGCGTTCAGCTAGGGCATCGCTAGGAACTGCGCGCCAGCAGCAGCTCCGGGATCTCCAGCAGCAGCTTCCGGGTGGCCGGGTCCCCGGCCACCGCGCCCATGGCTGCCGTGGCCGCGGCGGAGGCCTGGCTCGCCAGGGTCCGGGTCTCCCGGTAGGCGTCGTGGCGCTCCAGCAGGCCGCGCAGAAGCTGCTCGTCGGCGGGCGCGATGGGGACCGCCTCGCCCGCGTCCCAGATGCGCTGGATGATGGGCCGGGTGGCCCCGGGCGCCCGTTCCATGAGGGTCAGCATGGGCAGGGTCAGCTTGCCCTCCCGCAGATCCGACAGCACCGGCTTGCCGATCTGGGCGCTGGTGGCGGTGTAGTCCAGCAGATCGTCCACCAGCTGGAAGGCCCGGCCGATCTCCAGGCCGAACCGGCGCAGCGCCTCGCAGTCCGCCTGGGACCGCTGGGCGAGGACGGCACCGGTCTCGGTGCAGCCCGAGAACAGGAGCGCGGTCTTGCGCTCCTGGATATCGAAATAGTCCTTCCGGGAGGTCTCCAGGTTGAACAGGCAGTCGTTCTGGATCAGCTCCCCCTCGATCATGCGGGTGGTGACCTCCGCCAGGATCTCCAGCATCCGGAACGAGCGCTCGGCGATGGCCGTGGACATGGACCGCATGTACAGCAGGTCGCCGAACAGCACCGTGAGGGTGTTGCCCCACAGCGAGTTCAGGGTGGGCTTGCTGCGGCGCAACTGGGCGTGGTCGATCACATCGTCGTGCACCAGGGTGGCGGTGTGCACCAGCTCGAACACGGCGGCGAACCGCACCTCCGCCCCGCTGTCCACGCCACACAGGCGGCTGCACAGCAGCACCAGGGCCGGCCGCAGTCGCTTGCCCTGGCCGCCCGCCACATGCTTGGCCAACCGGCTCACCACCGGCAGGTCCGATTCCAGGTTCCGTTGCAGTTCCTTTTCCACCAACGCCAGTTTCGGGGCGATGGGGAGGAAATAGCGGAGCAGGTCCAGGCGGGGGGCCACCCGCTACGACCGGAAGTTGGTGAACTGCAGGTCCAGGCCCTGGTCGTTCTTCTTGAGCAGGGCCATGGCGTCCTGGAGATCGTCCTTGTTCTTGCCGGCCACCCGCAGCTGGTCGCCCTGGATGGAGGCCTGGACCTTGAGCTTGCTGTCCTTGAGGGTCTTCACCAGCCCTTTGGCCTTTTCCACGGCGATGCCCTGGAGGATCTTGACCTCCTGGCGGGCGGAGCCCTTGCTGGCCGCCTCGATCTTGCCGAATTCCATGGCGCGGATGCTGACGCCCCGCTTCACCAGCTTGCTCTGCAGCACCTCGATCACGGCCCGGAGCCGGACCTCGTCGTCGCTGGTCAGGGTGAGCACCCCTTCGTCCTTGAGCTCGATCTTGGAGATGGAACCCTTGAAATCGAAGCGTTGGCCGATCTCTTTGGTGGCCTGGGCTACGGCGTTCTTCACCTCATCCATGTCCACCTTGGAAACCACATCGAACGTGCATTCACTGGCCATCTATCCCTCCGGAACACTTCAATGTAGCAGCGAGCGGGCGCTTTATCAGCACCCGCGGGCGCCGTCCGCGGCCTCCAGGGCCTGTTGCAGGGCCGTCCAGCCCGGCCACAGGAACAGTTTGAGGAAGGCGGCCAGGACCAGGGCGTGCGCCATGCCGCCGTCGCGCAGCAGGGTCCGCACCTCGGACCAGGAGGCGGCCCACAGCCGGAGTTCCTCCGAAGGGTCCAGGTCCAGTTCCGCCACCGACGTGCAGTCCAGGGCCAGGAAGAAGTGGCAGCGGTTGTTCTGCACCGCCGGATTGGGCACACAGCTGCCCAGGTCCACCCACTGGCCCGCGGTGTGTCCGGTTTCCTCCAGCAGTTCGCGCCGGGCGGACTCGGCCGGGTCCTCGCCCGGATCGCAGACCCCGCCCACCACCTCCACCGTGCTGGCGTCAATGCCGTGCCGGAACTGCTCCACCAGCAGCATTTCCATGCCCGCGGCGGCGGTGGTGAAGGCGATCACGTTCACCCACTCCGGGCAGAGCAGGCGGGTGAAGTCGTGCTCCCGCTCCGTGTGCGGCGACCGCCGGCGCACCAGCACGTTGCGGAACAGGTGGCTTACCGCATCGCTCGGGGTGGCGCAATCGATCCACGGCGTGGCCGGATCGAACGTGGGGGAGTGCTGGGCGAGCATGCGCATTAGATTGAATCCATTTGGCTTATCACCAGTTTCCAGGGTTGGTCCACAGGAAAACGACATAATGAATTAATAAGGAGAAAGCAGAGCCTCTGGACAGGCTCCAGCCTACCCTGGCGGGCCTGCCAGGGCCATAAGGATCTGGCCCTGACAGGCACATGATGGCGTTAGCGAGTCACCACTCCCGCCAAAGATCGAAGGGATGCATGCCCACCAGCAAGCTGAACTGCATCCGTTCGACCCGGTCGGAACCCTGGGCGGAAAGCTGGCCCACGGCCAACTGGCCATACCAGCGACCGAATTCCGCCATGAGGGCCAAACCCAGCCCTCGCACCTGCAGGCCATCCCGCAGCCTGCCGGGATCGCCGGCGCCCAGGTAGCCCCAGTCCAGCCGGGGCGCGACCTGGACGTTCAAGGCGAAACTGTTCACCAGTTGCAGGGGCAAGCGCCAGGTATCCGGGACCTGGAGTTCCAGTTTGCGCACCTGCGGATAGGGCTCCGCCTCCAGGACCGGACCTCCGGGCCCGAACCTCAGCTCCGCCCGCTGGGCGAGCCCGCCGGCGTGGATCCTGCGGAGCAAGCGCAGATAGTGCCTGCGGAGCCGGGGGCCAGGGGGCAGGCAGTCGGCGGCCAGGGCCTCCAGCCGGGTTTTGAGCGCCTCAGGAGCCTTCAGCGTCAGGGCACCGCCCGGGGCCGGCTCCTCGCCGGCCGGGCCATAGCTGGCCCGTTCCAGGGCGGCCAGATTCAGGTCGAAGGCGCGCCGGCCCGCGGCCACCGCCTCGGCGAGGTGGGACTGGAATTGCAGGCGGGGCAGCTCGGCGGTTTCAGCCTGCACCAGCACATCCGCGGCCTGCTCGCTGACCCGGGTACGCTCGCCAACGCTCACCTGCAGCACCCGGGTCAGGAGTCCCAGCAGGTTGGTCTGGCGGATCCGTTCACTGCTTTTGCTGGTTACCACTGCCAGGACGACCGCTTCCGGGTCCAGCCCGCGCGCGGTTTCCACCGGCAGATCCTGGACGACGGCTCCGTCCACGTGCTGGTGGCCCTCGATGATCACCGGCGCGAACATTCCGGCCGCGGCTCCCCCGCCGCGGCTTCCCCCCGGCCACCGGATGATGCTATGGTTCCGCATGAAGTTCGCCCGTTGCGTGGCCATTCCCCTGGCCCTGGCCATTGCATCCTGCCAGTCCGAGGACCCGAGGCTGCCCCAGCAGCTCTACGACGCCGCGATCCAGATGAACCACCAGGGCAAGCAGCTGGAAGCCGAGGCCCTGATGGAGCAGCTCGCGGCCAAGTACCCGGACACCCCCATCGGCCAGCAGGCCGGCAAGGACACCTACCTCATGGCGCTGCTGCTGCGCCAGGCCGAGCAGGAGCGCGAGCACGTGCTGCGCGTCGGCATGAAACGGGTGGCCGACGCCCTGACCCGCTACAAGGACAAGCACGGCGAGTTTCCCCGCAACCTGTCCAGCCTGGTCCCCGACTACCTGGAGCAGGAGCCCGAAACCCCCTGGGGGCATCCGTTCTTCTTCCGGCCCTTCGTGAGCGCCCCGATCCTCAACACCAAGGACCGCAAGGGCCGCACCGTGCAGGTGCTGAACCGCAAGCTGGACGCCTACTACCTGGCCTGCCTGGGCGTGGACCTGCAGCCCGGCGGGGAGGGCCTGGCCGCCGACACCTTCATCGTCAATAGCGAGTTCTACAAGGAAAAGAGCCTGCCGGTCATGCCCCTGCCCCAGCCGGTGCGCTAGCCCTCAATGGCCGCCCGTCTTCAGATGCCGGGCCAGGTGCAGGTCCTCGGACTGGATGTGGCAGACCAGCCAGTCTTCGAGGAAATTGACCGTGGGCATGGCCAAGTCCGCTTCGCCGGTCCGCAGCTTCCGGCCCAGATCCTGGATCTGCGCCGCCAGCCGGGCATGGACCTCCTGGTGCTCCCTGGCCTGGGCATAGGGGAAGCCGGCCATCAGTCCCTCCTCGACCCCGAAATGGGCGATGGTGGCGTCGATGAAGCGGCCGAGGGCCTGGTCCCGCTCCTTCGGCCCGGCTCCCTGTTCGACCACCGCCACCAGCTGGTTGAAGACCCGGACCAGATCCTGGTGCTGCTGGTCGATGAGCGGGTGGCCGCTGGTGAAGGCCCGATCCCAGGCCACCCGTTGGCCGGGGCGGTACTCCCGCAGCCCAGACCGGTCCGGCCGGCCCTCCAGGGCGTACCGGACCGCCTGCAGCAGGTCCTGCAGCCGGTAGGGCTTGGGCAGGAACCCGGCCAGCCCCCGGCCGCGGAACCGCTGGAACGCTTCGTCCTGGCCGAAACCGCTGCACAGGATGATGGGCACCATCGCGCCGGCCCGGCGCAGCTCCCGGCAGGCCTCGTCCCCGTCCATGCCCGGCATGGTGAGATCGATCAGGACCAGCCGGATCCCCCGGTTCGCCTCGTAGACCTGCAGGGCCTCCAGGCCGTCCCCCGCCTCCAGTGTGTCGTATCCCTGGCGCTGCAGGGCGCTGACCGCCACGCTCCGGAGCGCCGCCTCATCGTCCACCACCAGGACCGTGCCCGTGCCCCGGTGCACCGCCTCGGGCTCGGGGTCGGGGGGCCCGGACGCCGCGACCCGGCGCTGGACCGCCGACGCCGGGAACAGGACCCGGAAGCGGGTGCCCTCCCCTTCCCGGCTTTGGACCTGGATGCCGCCCTGGTGGCCGCGGAGGATGCCCTGGACCGCCGAAAGCCCCAGGCCCCGCCCGGTGAACTTGGTGGTGAAGAAGGGATCGAAGATCCGTTCCTTCACCCCCGCGGTCATGCCGGTCCCGTTGTCGGTCACCTCCAGCACCAGGTGGGGCCCGGGTTTCAGGGCCTGGCCCTGGTAGTCCTTGTCGATGCCGGCCTGGGTGAGGTCGGTGATCCAGGTCTTGAGGGCGATCAGGCCCCCTTCGGGCGCCACGGCCTCGGCGGCGTTGAGCACCAGGTTCATGATCACCTGCTGGATCTGCCCCGGATCCCCTTCCATGAGCGGCAGCCCCGGGGCCGGGCGCCACTGGAGCGAGGGCTTCCGGGGCAGGGAGGCCTGCAGGATCCGGAGCATCTCCTCCACCTGGAGGTTCAGGTTCAGCGCCTGGACCTGGAATTTCCCCTTGCCCGTGTAGGCCAGGATCTGCGCCACCAGGCTCGAGGCCCGCTCCAGCAGCTGCTCCAGGGCCTGGAGGCGGGCGTGCCCCGGCCCCTGGGGATCCTGCTCGGACCGGAACAGCTCCAGGTTGCCGACCATGGCGCCCAGGAGGTTGTTGAAGTCGTGGGCCACCCCCCCCGCCAGCAGACCCAGGGATTCCAGCTTCCGCCGCTGCAGATCCGCCCGCTCGGCCTGTTTGCGCTCGGTGATGTCGGTCGCGATGACGCCCAGGCCCCAGCCATGGCCGCTGGCGTCCACCAGGGGAAACTTCTGGGTCAGGTAGTCCCGGGTGCTGCCGTCCGGCAGGTCCAGCGTCTGTTCCAGCTGGAGCTCCTCCCGGCGCTCGATCACCCGCTCATCCTGCTCCCGGACCCGGGCGGCGAGCTCCGGGGGGGAGAGCGCCTCGGGGCCCAGGGCCGCGGACGCGGACATGCCCAGCATGGCCTCGGCCCGGCGATTGACCATCAGCAGGCGCCCGTCCAGTCCCTTGAAGGCGATCGCCGCCGGGACATGGCGGACGAAGCCGTCCAGACGGGCCTCGCAGGCCTGGAGCTCGCCTTTGCGGGCGGCCACCTGCGCCTGCAGCTCCTGCACCTGGGCCTGGAGTCCCGCCGCGTCCGCGGCGCCCCCGGGGGCGTCGGCGCAAGCCTGGGGGCCGCCGGACTCCTCCGGAGCCCGGGCCCCGGGGGGCGCCGCGCCCGCGCGCCGCCGGAGGACCCGCAGCAGGCACCAGCCCAGGGCGGCAAAGCCGGCCAAGCGGGCCAGGACCAGCAGCGTGGGCGCCCCGAGGCCGCCGGCCCCCAGGGCGGCGGCCAGGGCGAGCAGCAGCGCGGCGGCTCCGGAACCGGCCAGGACCCGCTTCGTCCCACCCCCCCCGTCGCCGCGGGCGAGCAGCAGCAGCAGCACGGCCAGCAGCAGGAAACCGCCCGCCGCGATCAGTTCCGCTGCCGGACCCAGCCCGCCCGGCGCGCCTTCCCCGAACAGCTCGGACACCCCGTTCCGACTGTCAGCCTCCCGGCCGCCCAGCCACTGGCCCCCGGCCAGTAGGCAGCCGCAGCCCCCCGATGGAATACTGGAACGCACAACAAACATGGTGATCCGGATAAAACGCCTGAAGCGGGCCCGGTACTGACATCGATGCGGCTTCGGCGGCCGAGGTTCCCCGCCGCCCGGGCCTGGGTGGGCCGGACGCTGCGTGCCGGGCCGGGCTCCCGGTCGTAACCCCGGGCCAGAAAAGGCCGGATTCGTGCAGGAAGGGTGAATCCCCCGGCGCGATCCCGGGCATCTATCGGGGAACCGGCGGTCGTGGCCCGACCGGGGTGCACCAGAGAACCAGGAACCAGGGAGGTCGGTCATGGGGGCCCACCCGTATGATGGGATCGCTGCTGCGGTTTTCCCGCCCGGGGGCCGCTGCCCGGGGCTGGGGGGGGCCGACGCCCTGGCCGATGCGGCCTGCTGGCTGTGCCAGGCGGCCGTGGCCGCCTCCGGCCTGCTGGTCATCCTGTTTCTCCTGCGGCGACGGCACCCGCGGGGGTGCGCCCCAAAGCCTGGCGGTGGCACGGACGGCCAGAGTCGGGCCCGGGACCCCGCCCCTCCGGAGGCCGGGCAGGAGAAGCGCCCGGCGGCGGACCCGCTGCGGGATGGCCCGGAGCGCTATCGGTTCCTGGTGGAAAGCATCAGGGACTACGCGATCATCCTGCTGGATCCCCGCGGCCGGATCACCAGCTGGAACCCCGGGGCGGAATGGATCAGCGGCTACACCGAACCGGAAGCGCTGGGCCAGCCCGTGTCCCGCCTGTTCCCCGAAGCGGAGCAGGTGGCGGGCCGGCCGGAACGGATCCTGCGCCTGGCCGCCGAAACCGGACGGTACGAGGACGAGGGCTGGCGCCTGCGCAAGGACGGCAGTCGGTTCCTGGCCAGCGGGGTGATCGCGGCCTGCTACGATGCCCACGGCACCCTGCAGGGCTTCACCAAGGTCACCCGGGATATCACCGGGGCGAATCAGGCGGAACTGCAGACCCTGGCCGAGACGCTGGAAGGCCAGGTGCAGGAGCAGGCGCAGGCGCTCCGGGCGAGGCTGGGCGTCCTTGGCAGCGACATCACCGAGCGCAGGCAGGCGGACCTGGCGCTGCTCCAGAGCCAGAAGCTGGAATCCCTGGGGGTCCTGGCGGGCGGCATCGCCCACGACTTCAACAACCTGCTGGGCAGCTCCATCTCCAAGAAGGCCCGGATGCGCCTGGACCTGCATCCGCAGCTGCCGCCCATGGAGGCCGATCCGGCCCAGATCCAGCAGGTCATCATGAACCTGGTCATCAACGCTGCGGAGGCCATCGGCGAACAGAACGGGGTCATCACCGTATCCACCCGCCCCGACGAACTCGCCCCGGCCAGCGCCGAACTCCTGGCCGGTAGCCAGCCCTTCCGCCCCGGGCCCCACGTGCGGCTGGAGGTGGCCGACACCGGCATCGGGATGACTCCGGAGGTGCTGAAAAGGATCTATGATCCGTTCTTCACCACCAAGTTCGCCGGCCGGGGGCTGGGCCTGGCCGCCATCCACGGCATCGTCCGGGGCCACCACGGATGCATCCAGGTGGCCAGCCAGCCCGGGCGGGGCAGCACCTTCACGCTCCGCTTCCCGGCCGCCCCGGGCCAGCCCGGGCCGCCCGCGCCCGAGCCCGAGCCCCCCGCGCTTTGCCCGCCCGCCCCCGCCGGCCGTGCCAGGGGGACGGTGCTGGTGGTGGACGACGAGGACGCCATGCGGTCGGTGGTGGTGGACGCCCTGGACCGGGCCGGCCTGGCCACCCTCGAGGCCCGGGATGGCGTGGAGGCGCTCGATCTGTACCAGTACCACCGGGACGCCATCCGGCTGGTCATCCTGGATCTCACCATGCCCAACCTGGACGGCGAAGAGACCTGCCGCGAGTTCAGGCGCCGGGGCAGCCGCATGCCCATCGTGCTCACCAGCGGCTTCGATGAAGCCGAGGTCCGGGACCGCCTCAGGGGGCTGGAGGTGGCCGGATTCATCCAGAAGCCCTTCGGGCTGGGCGCCCTGGTGGAGCTGGTGCTGCGGCTGCTGCCGGCGCAAGCCTGAGGTGGGGGCGTCCGAGGGGGGTCGGAACGCGAGCCTGGCGCGCCCCCCCCCCCGTCCTATCCGTCCACGCCCCAGTCCAGCAGCACCTTGCCGGACTGGCCGCTGCCCATGATCTCGAAGCCCTGGCGGAAATCGTCGATGGGGAAGCGGTGGGTGATGACCGGGCTGATGTCCAGGCCGCCTTCGATCATGGCGGCCATCTTGTACCAGGTCTCGAACATCTCCCGCCCGTACACCCCCTTCAGCTGCAGGCCCTTGAAGATCACCTGGCCCCAGTCGATGGCCACGTCCTCGGAGAAGATGCCCAGCAGGGCGATGCGCGCGCCGTTGGCCATGCCGTCCAGCATGCCCTTGAAGGCCGGGCCGTTGCCGCTCATCTCCAGGCCCACGTCGAAGCCCTCGGTCATGCCCAGCTCGGCCATGACCGACTTGAGGTTCTCCCTGGCCACGTTCACGGTGCGGGTGGCGCCCAGCTTGCGGGCCAGGTCCAGCCGGAAGTCGTTCACGTCGGTGATGACCACGTTGCGGGCCCCCACGAACTGGCTGATGGCCGTGGCCATGCAGCCGATGGGGCCGGCCCCGGTGATGAGCACGTCCTCGCCCACCATATTGAAGGACAGGGCGGTGTGCGCGGCGTTGCCGTACGGGTCGAAGATGGCGGCCAGGTCGTTGGAAATGCCGTCCGGCAGCTTGAACAGGTTGCTGGCGGGCAGGGACAAGTACTCGGCGAAGGAACCGGGCCGGTTCACCCCCACCCCGACCGTGTTGGGGCAGAGGTGGCGCTTGCCAGCCCGGCAGTTGCGGCAGTGGCCGCATACGATGTGGCCTTCGCCGGAAACCCGGTCGCCGACCTGGTAGCCTTCCACCTCGGAGCCGATCTCGGCGATGACCCCGGCGTACTCGTGGCCCACGGTCATGGGCACCGGGATGGTCTTCTGGCTCCAGGCATCCCAGTTCCAGATATGCATGTCCGTGCCGCAGATGGCCGAGGTGTGGATGCGGATGAGCACATCGTTGGGACCGATGGCGGGGATGGGTACGTCCTCCATCCACAGCCCGCGCTCGCGTCTGCTCTTGACCAGTGCCTTCATGGAAACCTCCGATTGCCGCGGCATTGCCAGCGGTGTTGCCTGCTTGCCTACTGAATGACCCCCAGCGCGCGGCCCACCTTGGCGAACGCGGCCACGGCGGCGTCGATGTCGGCCGGGCTGTGCGCCGCGGACATCTGGGTGCGGATGCGGGCCTGGCCCTTGGGCACCACCGGGAAGAAGAAGCCGGTGACGTAGACCCCCTCGTCCAGCAGCGCCGAGGCGAAGGCCTGGGCCAGGGGCGCCTCGTGGAACATCACCGGGATGATCGGGTGCTCGCCCGGAAGCAGCTCGAAGCCCAGGCCGGTCATGCCGGCCCGGAACCGCGCGGCGTTCTCCCGCAGCTGCCGGCGCAGGCCGTCCCCGTCCCGCAGCATGGCCAGCACCTTCAGGCTAGCGCTGGCGATGGCCGGCGCCAGGGTGTTGGAGAACAGGTACGGGCGGGAGCGCTGGCGCAGCATCTCGATGACCGGCCGGCTGGAGGCGATGTAGCCGCCCGAAGCGCCGCCCAGGGCCTTGCCCAGGGTGCCGGTGAGGATGTCCACCCGGCCCATGACGCCGTGGTGCTCATGGGTGCCCCGGCCGTGCGCGCCGATGAAGCCCACCGCGTGGCTGTCGTCCACCATCACCATGGCGCCATAGCGCTCGGCCAGGTCGCAGATGCCCGGCAGGTTGGCCAGGTAGCCGTCCATGCTGAACACCCCGTCGGTGACCACCAGCTTGAAGCGCGCCCCGGCGGCGTCGGCCTCCTTCAGCCGGGCTTCCAGGTCGGCCATGTCGCTGTTGGCGTAGCGGTAGCGCCTGGCCTTGCACAGGCGGATCCCGTCGATGATGGAGGCGTGGTTGAGTGCGTCGGAGATGATGGCGTCCTCTTCGCCCAGCAGCGCCTCGAACACGCCGCCGTTGGCGTCGAAGCAGCTGCCGTAGAGCTGGCAGTCGGCCATGCCCAGGAACTGGCTCAGCTGCGCCTCCAGCTCCTTGTGCAGGTCCTGGGTGCCGCAGATGAAGCGCACGCTGGACAGGCCGAAGCCGCGCCGGGCCATGCCCTCCTGGGCCGCCCGGACCAGCTCCGGATGGTTGGCCAGGCCCAGGTAGTTGTTGGCGCAAAGATTGATGACCTGCTTCCCGCCGGTCTCGATCCAGGCGCCCTGGGGCGAGGCGATGATCCGCTCCTGCTTGTAGAGCCCCTGCGCCTGCAGCTTTTCCAATTCCGAATTCAGGTGATCGAGATAGGACTGGTTCACGGAAGTCTCCCGGCAAGCTGGCAATTATAGACTTCTCCTGCCGTGAGGCTGGTCACGACCTGCTCGGCGACCCAGAATGGGGCACGCTGGTTCAAGGAGAAACAAGAACACATGGCATCCCCGCGCCGCCTGATCGTCATTCCCGCCATGGTGGCCATGGCCGCCCTCCTGGCCTGCGGACCGTCCCGGCTCACCCGCCGGGAGGCGGAACGGGACCTGCGCAAGGACTACCCGGTGGTGGTCACGGTGCGCATCCCCGCCACCGCCCTGGCCGTCCCCGGCTCGGCCGAACACACCCGGCTGGAGGCCCTGCAGGCCGCCCTGACCCGGGCTGGCTGGTTCACCGTGCTCCGGCGCCCGCGCGGGCTGCAGGAGCAGTTCCAGTACCAGCCCACCCCCCGCGCGCCCGGATCGCTGCGCGGCACCGTCAGCGGCTTCGAGCTGGCCGCGGCCCAGGCCGAATTCGTGCGCATCCTGCCCCGCCTGGAGACCACCCCGGACGGGGTCCGGGTCGGCTACCTGATCCGGCTGGTGCGCCCCACCGAGGGCTTCCCGGTGTTCCAGGCCCTGCACCCGGGGGTCCGGCTGTTCGAAACCAAGGAGCGGCACGCCGCCTACCGCCGGGAGGGCCAGACCTGGATCCTTCAGGGCACCGATGAATCATTCAAGAAAAATCCATGATCCGCCCGCCCCTGCCGCAGATCCGGCCAGAATCCGCTATTCTCAAGAGCAGTGGATCGGCCGGGGCCGGTCCCGGGAGGATCATCCATGCATCATGAGCGCATCGCCATTCTGGACTACGGGTCTCAGTACACGCGGCTGATCACCCGGAGGCTTCGGGACCTGGGGGCGTTCGGCCTGGTGTGCGGCCCGACGGCCACCGCCCAGGAGATCGCCGGCCCCGATCTGCGCGGGGTCATCCTGTCCGGCGGTCCCAAGTCCGTGCTGGAAGCCGGCGCGCCCGATCTGGACCCGGCCATCCTGGAGCTGGGCGTGCCCATCCTGGGCGTGTGCTACGGCCAGCAGCTGCTGGCCCGCAACGCCGGCGGCGTCATCCACCGCTCCGCGCACCGGGAGTACGGCAAGGCCACCATCCAGGTGCAGACCCCGGACAGCGTCCTGTTCCAGGGCCTGGAGCCGGCCCAGCAGGTGTGGATGAGCCACGGCGACCACGTGGAAGAGGCGCCGGCGGGCTTCACGGTCACCGCCGCCACCCCCGAGGTGCCGGTGGCGGCCATGGAGAACCCGCTCAAGCGCCAGTTCGCCATCCAGTTCCATCCCGAGGTCAGCCACACCACCCACGGCAACCTGGTGCTGGGCAACTTCCTGCGCCAGTGCGGCATGCAGCTGGACTGGAACGCCGGGCACTTCATCGAGGAAAAGCTCGCGGACATCCGCGCCCAGGTGGGCGACGGCCGGGTGGTGCTGGGCCTGTCCGGCGGGGTGGACTCCAGCGTGGCGGCCCTGCTGCTGCACAAGGCCATCGGCAAGCAGCTCACCTGCGTGTTCGTGGACAACGGGGTCATGCGCAAGGACGAAATGGCCCAGGTGCAGGCGGCCTTCGCCCCCTACGACATGCAGGTCCGCTACGTGGACGCGTCCGCGGCCTTCCTGGCCGCCCTGGCAGGGGTCAGCGATCCGGAAGCCAAGCGCAAGCACATCGGCCGGGTGTTCATCGAGGTGTTCGACCGGGAGGCCGCCCAGGTGAAGGCGGATTTCCTGGCCCAGGGCACCCTGTACCCCGACGTGATCGAAAGCTCCGGGATCGGCGGCGCCGTGCTGGTGAAGTCCCACCACAACGTCGGCGGCCTGCCCGACTTCATGAAGCTCAAGCTGGTGGAGCCCCTGCGCGAGCTGTTCAAGGACGAGGTGCGGCGCGTGGGCGTGGCCCTGGGCCTGCCCGAGGACATGGTCTGGCGCCACCCCTTCCCCGGCCCCGGCCTGGCCGTGCGCATTCCCGGCCCCGTCTCCGCCGAGCGGGTGAAGATCCTCCAGGAGGCCGACGCCATCTTCATCGAGGAGCTTCGGGCCAGCGGCTGGTACCGCACCACCTCCCAGTGCTTCGCGGTGCTGCTGCCGGTGATGACCGTGGGGATCATGGGCGACGAGCGCACCTACGAGAACATGTGCGCCCTGCGGGCGGTGACCTCGGAGGACTTCATGACCGCCGACTGGGCGCGCCTGCCGCACGAGCTGCTGGAGAAGGTGGCCCAGCGCATCGTCAACGAGGTCAAGGGCATCAACCGGGTGGTGTTCGACATCACCAGCAAGCCCCCGGCGACCATCGAATACGAGTAGGCTGAGGCCAGCCCAGGGAGGGCGGCATGACCGGTTCCGGGCTGCGGCAGGTGGTGGTGGCGGGCGGCACAGGCCTGGTGGGCCGGCACCTGGTGCCGGCCCTGCTCCGGGCCGGAGCCCGGGTGACAGTCCTGACCCGCAGGCCCGGGCCGGCCGCTGGACTGCCCGACGGCGTCCGGACCTGCGGCTGGTCCCAGCTGGCCGAGGCCCTGGCCGGGGCCGACGCGGTCGTCAATCTGTGCGGCGAGCCGGTGGCCGGCGCTCGCTGGAGCCCGGCCCGCAAGCGCCGGCTGGAGACCAGCCGGCTGGACCCGACCGGGCAGCTGGTAGCGGCCCTGGCCCGGCCCGGTGGGCCCCGGGTGCTGTTGAATGCCAGCGCCGTGGGCCTCTACGGCCCCCGGGACCAGGTCCCGGTGACCGAGGCCACGGCGCCCGGCCGGGACTTCCTGGCCGGGCTGTGCCAGCGCTGGGAGGCCGCCGGCGCCCGGGCCGAAGGCCATGGCGTCCGGGTGGTGGCCCTGCGCCTGGGGGTGGTCCTGGCCCGGGACGGCGGCGCCCTGCCGCGCATGGCCCTGCCCGTGCGGCTGGGCCTGGGCTGCCGGCTCGGCCACGGCCGCCAGGGACTCAGCTGGATCCACGTGGACGATCTGGTCGCCATGATTCTGCAGGCCCTGGTCGACCCGGACTGGCGCGGGCCGGTGAACGCCACCGCGCCCCAGCCAGTGAGCAGCGCCGCCTTCACCCGGGCCCTGGCCGGGCGCCTGCATTGGCCGGTCCTGCCCGTGCCGGCCTGGATCACCGCGCCGGCCCTGCGCCTGCTGCTGGGCGAGATGGGCCGGGCCATGCTGCTGGAGGGCGCCTACGTCCTGCCGGCGCGGGCCACCCGGCTGGGCTTCCGCTGGCGCTTCCCCGATCTGGACAGCGCCCTGGCGGACCTGCTCTAGGAGCCCGTCTACGTATTGATCCGTGTCCCAGACTGTCGCCAGAGTCGTTTTTCTGGGAACGTTCCGACCTTCCGCTCCTGCGTCGCTCCAGGT